>Ga0194130_10000752_pt1 | contig 57056 bp, 48 predicted proteins | sample TA2KigsurfametaG_FD_160084 | JGI IMG/M metagenome (GOLD analysis project Ga0194130, IMG submission 160084) | Freshwater microbial communities from Lake Tanganyika, Tanzania - TA2015050 Kigoma 12 surface | ecosystem: Environmental > Aquatic > Freshwater > Lake | place: Tanzania: Lake Tanganyika...
TATGATATGTTTCACCTTTTTCTTGAGGTACCCCTGTGATGTCGCGCCGGGGGGTCACCAGGATCCGGGTTGTCCTGGTCGTGTCGTTTGCCCTAGTTGTCGTTTCCCTGGTCGCGTCTTTCTTGTTTCCGAGTTTCCGTGAATCTCCGGGGTCCGAGGTCGCAGCCGATTCGTCTACTACCAGTGTAGCGGACGTCGCGGAAGAGTTCGCCGGCGGCGTCTTCTACGTCTCCGAGACTCCGTTTCCATGCGGGCCTGCCTTGGAGGATATGTGCACCACTTTGGAGGTCGCCCCTTTGGGGTTTCTGGGGCTTGTTTGCCCGGAACTCGACTACTATCCGCACTGCAGCACACACAAGTTGGCCTGGGCCACCACCGATGCGGGCGGGAACGTGCCCGGGGCCACGGGTACGGCCATAGGGACTGGTCATAAAAACACCTTGGCCATACTTGCCGCGGGCGGTTCCCAGTCTTCCGGTTTGGTCGCGGCTTATGCCGACGAGTACGTCTTAGGGGACAAGGACGACTGGTACTTGCCGTCCAGGGACGAGCTCAACGAGTTGTGCAAAGCGGTATCCGCCGCCGACATCGACCGGTCGCCCGCGGGTGGGTGTCCCGGTATTTCCGGTATTTCCAAGCATTTCGACGCAGGTTACTACTGGAGTTCCTCCCAGTCTTCTCCTTCGGCCAGCAGGGAAATGTGCGAAAATTTCAATACCGACGAAGCATACTCGTGCGCATGGTACCAGAATTTCGTCGACGGCGCTCAAGGCGCTCAAAGCAAGTATCTTATGGCCTACGTACGCCCCATCAGGGCCTTCTAGTCATGCGTTCGCCGTCAGTTGTTTTACGGGTACATTGCCGAAAGATCGCACCCAGTGACCGTATTACTTCATGGTACGAATGTTCACAAATCCGGCCCATGCCGGCAGGACGTCCGTGATCGTTCCCAGACTCGCCTCTCTCGTCGTGTTGTCGGTGTCGCTTCTCGCCGGTTGCGGTGACGCGAAAGTCGCCAGCACCTATGTGGGCAGTTCGGATATGGGCGTGTTCACCAAGGTACCACCGGAGTGGAGTAGCGGTCAGGTGGATGAGATCATCGAGGAGAACTCGGTCGGTCAACCCGTTCTGGTCGGCGCCGTGCAGGGCTTCACGGCCCCGGGCGGGAGTCTGGACCTGGAGAATCTTTCGGTCGCCAATTCCGTGCCTATGGGCATCGTGCTCCGTCGTGTTTCCCCGGATGACCGTACGAGTCTTCTTGAGATTTCCCGTAACATCTGGTTTCCGCTCGACGAGGCCGATGCGCGGGGTGTGCTGTCTTACTCCGAGGGCCCCCAGGCCCTTGAGATGTTCGATCTTCCCGGGGAGAAGCTGGTGTTTGACGCCTTCGGCGTAGAGGTACCGGGTAGCGGCGAATTGGGCGTGATGCGCATACTGCAGATAACCGTGTTCGACGCGTCGGCCGGCGAAGCTTACGGTATACTGGTGGGCTGCTCGGTGGAGTGCTTCGATAAAAACCGGGCCACTATAGACAGTATAGTGAAGTATTTCAGGGTGAAGCCGTGACGAGCACGGTTCCGCCACCATCGCGGAGGCCTCGACGTCGCCGCGCCGTAAAGAAGACCAAGCCCGGGTGCCGCCGCCCGCTGATGGTCTACGATCGGGTTAAAGTATCCGCGCTGCTTTTAGGTATATTCTACCTGCTGGTTTTCTTCAAAATGGCGGACAACCCCCTGGTCGGCTACGTGGACGCCACCCGGATCGTATTCAATTCCTACGGCTGGGTGCTCACCCTGGTGTCCCTGGACATTATCCGTCAGTTGCATTACTTCGTCGCGGAACGTTCGGCCCGGTACTGGAAGATCGTTGGTCGCGTCGAGACCTTGGCCAAGGTTCCCTGGAACCGTCTAGCATCGTTCACGCAGTACAGGCTGCTGCGTCTTTTCCGTTTCGTCGTCGTCGCGGTAGTCGGCGCCTTCGTTTTTGCGGCGGCTTTCGACACCGAGCCCATACGTGCATGGATGGAAGCACTCGTGGCGTTCTGGCAGGCGTTGCCGACCATCCTGCAGTTCGTCGCGTATCTCCTTCTGGCCATCCTGCAGTTCGTCGCCATCTTCTGGTTCCTTTCCAAGGGCGGTGTCGAGGTGCTGATGCCCGAGGACATCAAGACGTCTTTTGACGATGTGTGGGGACAAGACCAGGTTGTCGCACGCGTGAAAGAAACGCTCAGCTTGCTGGAAGATCCCGATCTCATCGAGGCCAAGGGCGGGTATGTGCCTGGCGGAATCCTGCTTTACGGCCCGCCGGGCACCGGTAAGACGCTGATCGCCGAGGCGCTCGCCGGCGAGACAGGCAAGCCGTTCGTGCTCATCGAACCGGGAGCATTCCAGGCGATGTTCCTGGGCGTGAACATTTTGAAGGTCAAGTCGCTTTACCGCAGGTTGCGCAAGCTCGCCTTGCGTTACGGTGGTGTCGTGGCCTTTTTCGACGAGGCGGACGTCCTGGGGCGTCGTTCCGTGTCCACCGGCCCCAACCGGGGTTTGGGCGCGCAGTCCGTCGTCCTCGCCCCTTCGTTCAACCCGGATTCCTTGGATTCCCTTGCGTATCTCAGCCCCCTGAGCCAGGCGGTGGTGCTGGGGCAGACGGATGCGGGCGGAAAGGTCGATAGGGTCATCGTGCCGGGTACGGGCGGCGACCTGGGTACCTTGAACGCCATCCTCGCCTCCATGCAGGGCTTGAAGAAGCCGCGCGGTCTTATCAACCGCGTAAAGCGCGCCCTCGGCATGAAGCCGTCCAATCCGCCGAAGTACCGTATCCTCCATGTCATGGCCACCAACCTGCCTGATTCCTTGGATCAGGCGCTCCTGCGTCCGGGTCGAATCGACCGCAAGTTCCGGGTCGGCTATCCGTCACGCGAGGGACGCATCCGCACCTACCGGGGATACCTGGACAAGGTGAAGAACACGCTCACCGAGGCGGACGTCGAGCGTCTGGCTACTTCCAGTCCGTACTCGTCCGGCGCGGTCATCAAGGACATCGTCAACGAAGGCCTGATGGCCGCGCTACGGGACGGCCGGGAGGTCATCGAGTGGCGGGACATAGTGGCCGCGAAGAGTTTGAAGGAGCACGGTGTCACCGACGGTTTCGAGTACGTGGACCGTGAGCGTCACGCGGTGGCGATCCATGAGGCGTGCCACGCCATCGCGGCCTACCGTTTGAAGGCGGAATTCCAGATCGACGTCGCTACCATAGAGCGCCGCGGCGACGTGGGCGGTTTCGTCTCGCGCGTGCCGGTCGTCGAGCGGATGTTCGAGTGGAAGACGGAACTAGAGAACGACATCCAGATTTCTATCGCCAGTCTCGTCGGCGAGCGCATGTTTTTCGAGGGCGACAGTACCAATGGTGTTGACGGGGACCTCGAGAACGCCACCAGGTTGGCCCTGGTTATGGAGTCTCGTTGGGGCATGGGCGAGAACATAGCGTCTCATGCCGTGCTCGTGGCCGGTTCGGCCGGCGGCGCGGGTAACGCCAACTCCCCTGATGACGCGCTGAAGGCGTCCCCTGTCCTGGGTGAAAGGGTGGAGAAGCGTCTGCGTGAGATCTACGAACGGACTCGCGCCCTCCTGGAATCCAATCGTTACGAGATATTGTGCCTGACCCATGCCCTCGAGTGCCACCGCACGCTGAACGGTGCGGATGTGGAGGCCATCATAAAGCGCGTCCCCGGTCCCATAGTTGACGGGAGCGTGTACTCCGCGGATTCCGCACCCGCGGTGCTCGAGGCCTATCATGCGGACTCCGTGCATTTTCACCGCACCGGGCAAGGCCAGCCCCGTTTACCCGCCATAGCCGAACTTGCCGTCCAGGTCACCCCCGAGGCGTAAAAATTGTCCATGCAGGGTCGTAGTCGTTTTCCCGTCATCATGGTGTTCGCGATGCTCGTTTTCGCGGCGTCCGCGGTGGCCGTATGGACTTTCATCCAAGGTCGTGACGCCCCTGCTGCTTCGTCGTCCACTGTCTCACCCGATTCCGTTTCTCCTGCCACCGTTCCTGTTCCTTCCCTTGCCTCAACCACCGTCCCGGGGAGTGTCCCCCCTGTGCCGGAGAGTTTCTCGGGTGTCTTCTACGTCTCCGAGACTCCTTTCCCCTGCGGGCCCGCTCTGGAGGATATGTGCACCACTCTGGAGGTCGCCCCGCCTTCCTCGGAGACGAGTTTGCCCTGGATCGTCAACGTGAACAATAAGGAGGTTGTCGGCGCCGAGTCCACTAGTATAGGTGCCGGTTACGTCAACACCCTTGTCCTGCTTGGCGACGGTGACGGCAGTCCGTCTACGTCCGCCGCGGCTTACGCGTACGCGTACGTTTTCGACGGTAAGGACGACTGGTATCTGCCGTCCAAGGACGAACTCAACGAGTTGTGCAAGAAGTTCACCAACCCCAATCCGGGCCAGGAACCCGTCCTGACGTCCGAGGGGGGTTGCACGGGTAGTCTTAACCCCTCCGGCGGGTTCGCCGCCGATTACTACTGGAGTTCTTCACGCTATATAAACCAGTACTATACCGGGTACCTTGCAGCGTGGACCCAGCATTTCGCCGCCGGTAGGCAGACCAGTTACACCACCAAGAACTACCAAAACTGGGGTGACTACGCCCCCCGCGTTAGACCTGTGAGGGCGTTTTGAGTCGTTTTCTCCTGTCTCGCCTGGCGCTCGTCGCTTTTATCTTGGCTTCGTGTGGGGAGGGTTCCGGGTCGTCCGACGAGAGTTTCTCGGGTGTCTTCTACGTCTCCGAGACTCCTTTCCCCTGCGGGCCTGCCCTGGAGGATATGTGCACCACTCTGGAGGTCGCCCCGCCTTCCGGTCAAACCGGCCTGATATGGTCGCCGGACTGGAACGGTATAACGGGGGCCGGCGGTGCCGGTATCGGCACAGGATGGCAGAACACCTTGGACATACTCGCCTCCCTTAAGGGAAATCCTGTTTTGTCCGCCGCTGCCTACGCCGACGCGTACGTTTTCGACGGCAAGGACGACTGGTATCTGCCGTCCAAGGACGAACTCAACGAGTTGTGCAAGAAGTTCTCCAGTGATCGAACTGATGGGGCGCCGGAGACCTCAAGCGGGCCCGCGGGGGAAAGGAGTGAGTGCCGCGGCAGTCGTGCGCCCGCGCACGGTTTCTCTACCGCCAACTACTGGAGTTCCACCCAGGACGTCGGCAACAACGCCTGGAGTCAGCATTTCACCTCCGGTGATCAGTATGTCTACTATAAACTTAACGCGGGTTATGTACGTCCCGTGCGGTCTTTCTGATGAACACGCTCCCTCCGCCTTCAGGGAACCCGGTCCCTAACTTCCCCGCTTCCCTCGCTGGTGAGCACCGTTTGATGTTGTTTCCGGCCCTGTGTATGCTTCCCGTCGCGGCAGGTGTGGTTTTCGTGATCTTTTTCAACACCGTGGCGGTAAGTGTAGCTTTACTGGGGTTGCTTGCTACCGTGTCGGCGTTCGTATGGCTGGACAGGGCGGAGCCGGAGCCGCGGATCCACGTCGTTAATGCCTTGTTCTGGGGAATGGGCCCCAGCATCCTGGTTGCCCTTCTGGTCAATACGACCGTCGCGAGATTTTTTGGCGAAGACATTGCGGCGGTCGTCGCCGCGCCCATCATCGAGGAGCTCGCCAAAGTTTCGGGAATAGTACTGTTTGCCAGGAAGAAGATAGTGAACTCCGCACTGGACGGTGTTGTCTACGCTGGTTTTATTAGCCTGGGCTTCGCCGCCGTCGAGAACGTGACGTATTACAGCACAGCCGTCGACCCTGTTAGTTTGGCGGGCATTGTCGTCCTAAGGGGTTTACTTACGCCGTTTGCTCATCCGTTTTTCACCATATGGGCCGGTCTGTTCATAGGCAAGGCGTGCCGGGAGCATATGCGCGCCCTCAAGCAGGCATCCGCCCAAAGTCCTTCCGGTGTTCGACCCGGGTCGGAAGAAGCCGTAAAGTGGAGCGTCATCCGGCCAGCCGCTCTCAAGGGACTGGCTCTGGGTGTAGCGAGTCACGCCTTGTGGAACGGGACCGCTCTCCTCGCTACAAGTTACGTGCTCCCGCTGACCGCCTTCAATGTTGTCCTGTTCGTGGTCATGGTTCGCAAGTTGCTGGGGATGCGCAGGCGTGAGACGGAGACGATTCGCGCTAACGCCAACTTTTTTGCCCTATCTATGAATATAAATCCGTCCGAGTTGTCCGTATACGGCGATCCGAAACTCGTGAGAAAGTACCGCAAATCTTTGAGATTGGATCAACGCCGTGCGTTTGACGACAGGTACGCGTACATGGTTTCGTTGTTGCAGGACGTCCCCCCTCCGTCCGGGCGATAGTTTCGCGGTATCCGACGGGTTCTACGGCTGCGTTGTCGGCGGCCCCTGCAGTACACCGCCCGGTACGTCCGTGATGGGGGCGCCGACCGACGGCGGCAAAGGAGCGCTCACTCCGGCCGGGGCGAACACCAGGGCTACCGCCGCGCCATCTTCGATCAGCGTTATGTCTTTGAGGTTCTCGGTGTAGACCGTGTACTTTTGGGCGTCGGTTGCGTCCGGCCAGTACTGGACTCTCAACTCCCCGTCGGTCTGCCCCTGGGCGGTCTGGCATACCGATAGGTACTCCATCAAGGTGCCTCCAAGATACTCGGGTAGGTCCACCTGGGTGTCGCTGATACCTATACCGTACATAGACAGGAACAGTCCTAGGTTGGCTTTCGGGCCGGCGGCAAGACCCGAGTACGGGTGGAAGTGGATAAGACCGTCGTTGTGGCTGTGCACTCCGACTATGCCGTAGTTCTTGCTCTCGGGTTTACCGTCGGCCTTGAACCCGGTCAGGTCGCCTATGAGGTTGCCGACGTATCGGTCGCATACGTAGAAGCCGTAGGCCACGTGCCAGTGGTCACCCACTCCGGGCTTGACTGGCTCGCTGCACGCGCCGAGCATTCCCAGCAGGGTCACCGCCAGCAGGATGCTTAGGACTTTGCGACCGGCGGGGGCAAGATAGTATCGTTGTGGGGTGAGTCTCATCGGTGTTACCGTCCCCTTTTCGTGCCTTCCGTCAAGTCTATGCAGGTTTTCGTCCCGCGCTCACAGTACATGTCTAACAATCAGCAGTAAGATAACCCAAGGCCCAAGGAGGCACGTGTGCGCAGTATTCCCATGAGTTTCGAGCAGGTGGCCGAGTGGGCGGGCGTGGACCCTGTGACCGTGGCCTCGGCCAGGTTATGCGAGAAGCCGCGCATCGTGGTTTCGGGCCGGTTGGCGTCCGGTAAGGATACCGTGGCCGCGGAGATCATGAGGATCCTGGGTTTCCCCGATGCCGTGAGGGTGTCGATAGCCTCTCCATTGCGTGACGAGGTAAACGTCGTCCTGGGCATGGTCAGGGGCAGTGAACCGTCGAAAGCCGTCGCACGTATAGCCGATTACGGCAAACTGAGCGTCGATTCCGCCACGCAAGTCCGTTTTCTGGCCGACCGTGCCCTGGTAGAGGATCCGGGGGTCACGAGTTATGCGCGTACTGTCGCCATGCGCGCGCTGCTCCAGCACTGGGGCACCGATGTCCGTATAGCCGGGGATCCCTTCTACTGGACCCGGAGGGCCGTGCTCAACGCCTTCAGTCTTATGGCCTTGGACAGCGCGATTTTCGTGACCGATGCGCGGTTCGTCGGCGACATAGACATGATGCATGCCGCCGGTTTCTGTTCGATCAGGCTCGAAACTTCCTTCGTTGTCCGCGCCGAGAGGCTTTTCGACCGTGACGGTATCCACATGGACGCGGAGTCCGACGGCCACGATAGCGAAACCGCCTTGGACGCCTACGACGCTTTTGATCTGTCGGCCGACAACTCCGGCAGTCTGAGCGACACGGTTTCCGGGCTCCTGTGGCGGATGTCCCAGCAACCGGCGTTTCGCTAGCGCGCCCGTCCAATCGTCCGCACTCTGTTGTCCCTGCCACGCCCGTTGTTTCTGGTCCCCGCCCGCGCACCGTATGAATGGTGGTGCACATAAGCAGCACATTAGGCACCGTATGATGGTCGCGGGTTCCCCTTGGGCGCTCACCACCCTTCTCCTCGGTCCGGTTGCCCTCGCCAAAGAAGGCGAGCCGATATTCCTCAACCAGTGTGTGCGTTGCCACCGGGTGAATAGCCTGATCGACAAACTCGTCGCATACCTACTGACACCAAAATAGGAGGAACAGGTGGCCATCATTGAACGTCCTGCGCCGGGCACCACCGTCGTGCCGGCCCTCACCCCCGCGCCACCTGCCATCACCCCCACGCGCACTGTTGTTTTTCCGGTTTTTGAACTCTACAAAAACCGGGAGGCTTCGACTATGTCCCTCAATTTCCCTTCCGACGCGCAGTCGCCTTGGTCAAAGAGGGTTAGTACTATGTCTATGTCGGCCCCTTGTAGTTCCACGCATTCCCCTACGTACAGGATATTGGCGGCGTCCCACCCCTGGTCTGTGGCGCGGGGCCCCGTCGTCGATATTGTCCACGCCCGCGGCCACAGGCCTTCCGCCACCTGTCGCGCTACTATGTCGTAGATCCATCTGGGTGTGACCACCAGCTTTTTGTTCAGGTTCACGAGTTTGCCCTGCACGTTTTCCCTCAGGGCCCCCGTTCGGTGGTGGTATAGTACGATGTGTGCGACACCGAGGTCTTCCGGATCCGCGTTGAGGTACCATACGCATGGTGTCTCGTCGCGTGCGTGGTCGTCCCCGAGATACTTGGCGCTCATCTCCTCGATTTTCGCGCGCACCATCCCCTCGAGGCTCTCTATGTAGGTGTTCAGGGTCTGGTCGTACCTTTTTGCGAGTTTTCGCGCATAGTATTTTTCCACCAGCGTGAAATTCCGGAAAAGCAAGGGTTCGCAGGGCATGCCGTTGACGAAGGTGTCGTACAGTTCTTTGCTGGACCTGAAGATTGCGTCGTCACAGCGCGCCTGTGCGAGGTCCTTGTATTTGGTTCTCCGTACCCGTCCAAGCCTGAAGATCAGGGTGCGCATGCTCTGTGTTCGCGAATTTATTTGCGGCGGTTCGCGTTTGATGGCGATGGCCCCGCTGCTCGTGAGCACTATGCTCGCCCCTGTTGGTGTTTGCCGCATGTTCCTGTACGGTCCCCGGGTTCTCACCGGTGGGCACGAGTCTTGCCCTATGGGGGGGTTTGGGCACAGTTGTTGGCATGGTCTCCCGCGTTTCTGCCGCCTTGGAGAAGAGGTATTCCTCCAAAGGTCTGGTGGTCGCCGGGTTGGACGAGGTCGGCAGGGGTGCTTGGGCCGGACCGGTTTCGGTCGGCGCCGTCGTTTACGATCCTGGCGCGGTCGTCGACCGTCTTGACGACTCCAAGCGTTTGAATCCGTCTTTAAGGGAGAAGGTGTACGACGCCATTTTGTCCTCGGGTATGCTCTGGTCCGTGGGTTCCGCTACTTCACGGGAGGTGGACAGTCACGGTTTGACCGCCGCCTTGCATTTGGCTTCGCGCAGGGCCCTGAAGGCCCTGGGGGTATCTTGCGACGTGGTGCTCCTCGACGGCAACTACGACTACGTCAATCGCGGGGTGCCTGCCCGGGAGGTTTTGAAGGTGGTCACCTGTGTCAAGGGCGATGAGCGGCACTTCTCTGTAGCCGCCGCCTCCGTGGTGGCCAAGGTTTCCAGGGATCGTTACATGTCTTCCCGTAGACAGTCCGCCGCCTACAACTGGGCCGCGAACAAAGGTTACGCTACCCTGGAGCACGCCGCGCGGGTCGACGAGATGGGGCTGAGTTCGCTGCACCGCAGGAGTTTTTCCGCCCCCGCAAGTAGCGACGGGTACGGGGTTCAGTGACGAATAATCCGTTTGCCGTACGGTAGTCGCATGGGCGCAAACGCATCAAGTACCGCGGAACTGCTTGCCGGTATACCTTTTTTCGCCGATTTTACCCGTCGCGAGATCAAAACTCTCGTCAGTAGTGGCGACGAGGTCTCTTTTCCTGCGGGCAAGGCCCTGATCTTGGAGGGGCAGCCGGGACGGGAGGCGTTTCTGATTCTTGACGGGACTGTGAGCGTACGCCGCTCCAAGGGCAAGGTTTTGAAACTGGGCGCGGGTTCCGTCGTCGGGGAACTCGCCCTTCTGGACAACGGGCCGCGCTTGGCTAGCGTGTTCTGCGAGACGGATGTGGTGGCGTTCGTGATCTCCCAGCGGTACTTCCGCGAGGTTCTCCGGGGGTCCCCTACCCTCAGCGGCAAGTTGCTACTCCAGTTGGCTCAGCGTCTGCGTGACCTAAGCAAGGGGGTTTGAGTCGCGGGTCATGGGTGTAGGACGCAAACTTTCCCTAGAAGATATCCTTGACCACCGCGCCTATGAGCGGGTGCGCGACGACATGCGTTCGCGGGTGATCGGGGTAAAGCGGCTGCGACGCCTGCACCTCGGCGGGGTGGTTACCGTGTCTTTCGAGAATCGCCTGACCATGCAAAACCAGATTCAGGAGATGCTTCGTGTAGAGCGGGTAGTCACCGACGAGGGTGTGATGGAGGAACTCAGGGCGTTCAATCCGTTGATTCCCGAACCGGGTCAGCTTTGCGCCACCTTGTTTGTCGAACTGACCAGTGACGAGGAGATGCGCAAGTGGCTGCCCGAACTTGCGGGTATCGAGAATTCCATGGTGCTGCGTCTTTCCGACGGGGGGACTGTTCGCGGTCTGGTCGACGCGCAGCACGCCGAGGGTCTCACCCGCGATACGGTTACGGCCGCGGTGCATTATCTTAGTTTTGATTTTACGGACCAGCAAGTGGAGCAGTTCTCCAGAGGAGGGGTGAGTTTGTGCTGTGTTCACCCGAACTATCCCGAGGTTCTTAATTTGGGTGAGTCGACCGTTCTCGAGTTGCTTACCGATCTGCGCGCCTAACGTCTAAAGCCGGCGAACGGCATCGGCGGGCACTGGGAGGCACTCGTCTACGGGGATGTTACGGGAGTTTTGCTGACGCTTGCCCTTCCTGGACGCCATCGGCACAGTAGTATCACCATGAAAACCCACCTACGCAAAACCCGTCGCATATCCCTAGTCGTTCTCGCTTGTGTTATCGCATCGTGTAGCGTCACAGAGCAGCAGGGCGGGACCGCGACTACTGTTGCGCCGGTCGCGGAGGTGCCGCGAGTCTTGGGGGCGGACGAAGACGTGCGCCGGATCGTCGCCGGAAGCTCTTCGACCAGTCCAGATATTCTCGCCAAACTCGCAGGCGACGAGGACGCTTTGGTGCGCCGGTCCGTCGCCATGAACCCCTCGACCCCTCCAGAGGCTCTCGCCCTACTCGCAGGTGACAAGGATTGGGAAGTGCGCCAGGTCGTCGCCGGAAATCCCGCGACCCCCAAGGAGGTCCTCGCCAAACTCGCAGGTGACAAGTACGTATACGTGCGCCGGTCCGTCGTCTTGAACCCCTCGACCCCCTAGGAGGCTCTCGCCAAACGCCGCCGGGGGACTGTTAGCGGTCTTAAAGTATGCGTGCGGCCCGTAGGGCTTCGTCGTACCGATAAAAATTGCCGTTCGTCACCGAGGGTTCCCAGAGGGTGAGGGCTGTTTCCATGTAGGGCACGTCGCGATCTGCGTCCTTCTCGCTGCGCCAGTAGTACAAGCTGCCGCCGTCCAGGGATTCCAGGCATTCCTTCAGCCATGGGGGCATCACCCTTACGATCTTGGGGCCGACGCACGCCATGACGCGGGTACGTTCGAGCAGGAAGTCTAGGTGGGCGGGTATGTGCGAGGCAACGTAGGCCGCCACGATGTCCGCCCCGCGCTCCCCGGCCGGGCCGTTTGCCTGGTTCCCTGGTTTGCCGTACTTTTTCCTAGCCTCTTCCCTGACGTTTTCGTACAGACCGTTGTCCTTGGTTGCGCGTTCCAGTTTGCGGACCACTTCCGCGTTCAGCGCGTTGACCATGAACAGGAGTTTTCTATAGTACTCCCCCGTCTGCCCGTCGCGGTACGGTTCGTTCAATGTCTCTATCTGCGCGCGTGCTTTCTCCGCGGCCGCCAGGTAGTTCTTGTGACTGTAGTAGTCCTCCGCCGTCTGGATCATCTCGTCGTTGACGATGGAGTCTAGCATCTCCAGGAGTACCCCCAGGGTCATCTCCCCGCCGTCGCCCTCCTCGGGTATGTGGAACTGCTGGATCTTCGGCATGCGGGTGACTGTCCCCGTTCCCCCCGATAGGTCCAGCGGCCTTTCGTCGGCTTGCCGGTTGTCCCGGTACGCGGGGCCTTCATAGTATTATCGTGAGGGGCACATCGTGCCCGTCGGAGGCCGTCTATGGGGAGCAAAACCAAGTGTAGCGAATCGTTTTACGACTGTCTGGGCGGTAAGCACCGTTCCGGTAACGTATCGGTTACTTTCTCCCCGCCGCACGGGCCTTCGGAGACCTGGCGTCTGGTGCAGGGTCGGGCGAATGCGCCCGACGAGAAGTCCCTGACGGATATACGAAAGATCGCCGCCAAGCACGCCGGCGCTTTTCATCTGGTTTTCCAAGGGGTGTCCCTGCCTTTGGATCCGGAGAACTGCAAAAGCCGCAAGTACAGGGAGGCCTTCGATCCTGTTAAGGCCAGGGAGGTTCTCGGGGACAAGTATCGGGCCTGGCTGGAGACGACCGTCGGTCTGCTGCCCGTTTTTCCCGGGGAGAGTTTGACTTATTCGCGTAAAGTGGCATCGGAGTTTATCGGGGAGTGTTCGGTGGCGGGCATCTCCGGGCGTATCAGGAGGTATCCGGGTTTGCTGGCCGTAGGTCCCAAGGCCCTGCTCGACGAACACGCTTACGGCAACCCGGGCGTGCTGGGGAGCGTGGTTCTCACCATGGCGGGGATGGTGGACAGGGGTTCCAAGGACCTGAAAAGAGACATTGAACGGTTCCTGGAGTACTACTCCGCCATGCCACCGCGGAGGCACCCGGTTTACGAGCCGGTGTTGGTTTTGGCGTCCCGGCTGGGTCTGGTCGATCTCGGCGGTCCCGTCGAGGCCTCCGTCGCGGACGTGGCCGCCATGTGGGGTAAGTTTGAAAAATTGGAGAGAGATCTGGGTATACCCGGTTTGTGCGCCACCCTCGCCGTACGGGGTCACCCTGACGGGCCCCGGGATTTTGCGGCACCATCGGCAGGCCGGTTTGCGTACGGGTACCCCCGGTCGCCGGACACGACGCCAAGCAGGAATCCGTTTGAAATTTCCGGCGTTGACAGGTCTTCCGACGATGGCAGGGAACTCGGCATTAACTATGTGCATGCATTGGTCGCCGCCGGACAACCGGAAACGCCGGAAGCAGAGACTTACAGTATCGATTATGTGGATGACCTTCTCTACCGCGTGCTCAAGGGCGACGCTGCGGCAAAGGAGGAATACGACGGGCTCGTGAAACGCGGCGAAGAACTAGTAAATCAGGCTCGGGAAGAACTACTCACGAAGCAAAAAGAGGCGAAACCAAGAACAACAATCGACCCGGAAGTTCAGGGATACGTCGATATCGGAACGGTGCTTGACGGTCCCAGGTACGACGAGAACAAGGACCGGGTATACCTAAACATCGGGGAAATGGGGTTCGAGGACCTTTTCGCGGTTCATGAAACCCAGTTTGACGTGGGGCAAGACGAGAATGGTAATTTTGTTCTCAAACCGCACGGCGACCACACCGGGTCAAGTAGGCACACGGTTCATGTCGGACTGAATCATCGCGTGCTCGGCCACATGGAGCGCAGTGGCAAAAAAGCCAAAAGAGCCGTTATTTTCAACATGAAAGAATTTGAGGAATTGAATCCGGGCTCCATAGACACTCTTTATGGTGTTGACACGATATTGACGCCGGCGGTTGGCAGGGGTCTTGTTCTGCCAAAATCAACGCAAATCGTCACCTATGATTCGGACGATAACGAAGATAGGAATGAACGGGTAGTGGAGGGCTTACAAAAAGCTGGAGCGCGGTTTTCTTTTGTTGGGAGAGGGGGCACGGATTCACTAGTGGACGACGAGGCGGATGAAAGAATACGGCAGATAGCATCGGAAAAAGGTTTGATTTTTGCTCACGCCACGAACCACCCGATGTACCATCATGAATTGCGCACGAGATGCAACAGCGAAGGAAGACAACTTGCCATCGGCTATGAATTCGGTCCACTTATTGCGAGAACCACGAGCCCAAACGATGCCAAAGGTGCTGTCGGCACATTTACGGTAGACGCTGAAGACATAGCAAAGCTAAGTCCCAATGGGCGTTCGCGCCTGTTCTCGAAAGACATGTGGGTAAAAAGGGATTTTACGCCGAGACCACAGGATACGCAACCATCGACGCCCGCCGAACCCGGAGAACAGCACGTCTGGTCGCACGCCGATCGTCTGGTCGAGCATGGCCTGATGAAAGCCAGGGAGAGGCGCACTGCGGAGTTCCAGGGCGCCCAGGCATCGTGTGAGCAACGCGCCGCTCTTGCGCGCGACGTCCTGGTCGAAAGGCACGGTTTAGTCAGGTCTGCCACTAGTGTCGAGGTTAGCCACAACTACGGGTTGATAGACCACGACTCCGGTCGCGGTTGGGATGCCCGCGTCGGAGTGCCCGCGTACATAGCCGTCGAGACCGACGATGACGTGTCCCATGTGCCCAAGGCCACGTTCACCATGGTTGGCGAGACCGCGGACGGACGGGTCATGTCGTACGAATCCATGGACAGCGACTATAGTGGCGTTAAACTTTTTAGCGCCGAGGACTCCTTGAACGTCGTCTGGCATCCCTCCATTCCTGACGCCCTGCGCGGGACTCGCATCACAAACTCGCCGGATTACGAGAGATTAGTCGACTTGATGTCCGCTATCGTAGAGAACGCGTCAAATGAGCAGGGCCACGACCACGTAAGTATGGTCAACAGGTTTGACGAGTATGTGCTGTCCAACGGTGACAGCGATGATATGCGGGAATCCCGCGGGGCCCTGTTGGCGTCCATGCTCGATCGGATGAACTAGCCCGGGTTTTTCGCGAAGTAGGGCCGTCGCCCGCCTGGGATCTTATGCGTCTTGGCGGGTCACCGTAACAGTAGTACGCGCACCTCGCGCCGCTCGGCTCGAATTTATAGAAAACAAGGATAACGACATTAACCTCATGCGCTCCCTAGCCAACCGATTGCCTGCCAGCGGCCGCGTACGTCCGAACGCTACAGGTCTGGCGGTATCCGGCGCGTTCCTCCTCGGGCTTGCCCTTCTCGTGAAGGTGTGCGTCTCTCCGGCCGTGTCATCGCCTTTGCCGGATCCGGCCGTCTATCAGGAGTCACGGCATCTGGTGCGCGTCCTAGGTCCGGGCGGCCTGTGCTCGGGTACCCCCATCAAAGGCACCCGCTATGTCGTCACCGCCGCACACTGTGTGCTCTCCCCTACTACCGGCAAGGTCGATGCCGGCGGCATCATCACGATTTTCGACGACGGGGAGTCCTATCGTGTCGTTCGCGCGATGGTCCGGGAAACCGGGGTTCCGTTGTCCGAGATGAAGGACTGGCGCAACGACGCGGCCGTCCTTGTACTGGGCACATCTCTCAGAGACGGGGTACTCCTGGGCGAGTCGGACGATATCGCCTCCGGCGGCGTCCTGGTGGCTTATCAGAGGGTCGACGCCGCCGGCAGGTTTTTCCGCGGCTCCTTTAGCGTCAAGGCGGGTTTTTCCGAGTTCGTTCCCGCTTCGTGCAGGTTTTCCGGCCGGCAGATCAGGATCGTAGACGGGTATTTGGTAGTTCCGTGCGCGATGCAGCAGGGCGGGTCCGGGGGGCCGGTGTTGTCGCGGATCGGGGAAGAGTACTTCTTGGTGGGGGTACTCTCCAGCCTGGCCGAGGACGATTCCTACAATAATGTGGCCCCGGTCGCCACTATCAAAGACCTGTTGAGCCATCCCGGCCGCACGTTTGTTCTAAACGAAAGCGACATCACCGCGGTAGGCTCGGGTTCCAGACCACATAAGAGGTAACCCCGCATATCTACGTATGGCCCGCCTCTGTTGATGGGCACACTATACTTTAACCTACCTCGGCGGCCCGCGCCGAGGATCCGCCGGGAGGTAACATGACCGGAAAACTATCCACTCTGCAGCGTGTCGGTTCCGTGGCGCGCGCGACGAGGACTGCCTTCGTCTCGGATGTGCGCTACAGCATTCGCAACGACCGTGTGACGGTTTTCTACATTTACGCTTATATTGTTTCCGTGGCGGCCCTCCTGCTTCTGCTGTTGCTACCGGCCTGGTCGGGTATCGGCCCGGTTGCCAAGGTCTCGTTTTTTGCGGTCACGGTACTCTTGGTCGTACCTGCCGCCGCCTTAATGCTGGGGTTGTTGTCGCTGCTATTTTACAGTTTTTTTGATGCTATCATCGACGAGACCTACGAATCGTCGTACGTGCGCATGAACTTGCGGCGAGCCCTCAGGTCCCTTCGACGCAGGAAATTTCCGCTGTTCGCGGGTCACCAGATACCGTTTTTCGGCCACAGGGACATGCCGTATCGGTCCGGTCCGGGGTTTGTCGACCGCGCCGACCGCGCACCCCGGCCGGTGTTCGTTCGTTTCGAATGGCTGAGGGACGCCGTGACGGCCTCTCTGAAGTTTTCCGCCACGGCCACGGATAACGCGGGCGGGATGGGGCCGTGGACCCGGTTGCTCTCAGCCAGGGTTCGCCGTCGCCAGGTTTCCGCTATAAAACGCATGCAGGCCGCCTACAGGGACCTGTTGCCCCACATCGTAGCGGAGTACGCGCATTCCCTTGGCCGGTCGACGTCTCTGGACCAGACCGCCTCGGTATGGCCCTTGCCGGATAAGGTGTTTTCCGTATACTCGCTTCGCGTACTAGAGGAGTACGTACCGTTCGTCGGCAGTCTTGCGGACAAAGATCGGCGCCCGGCACCTTTGGTTAAATTGGTGTTTTCGCCGGCGTGGGTGTGCGCCATGGTCATGAGTATGGAAGTCAAGCACTATCGGCTGTTGCAGTCACGGCACCCCTGGTCATACGTCTGTGTTCCGCTCAAGGGCGCCGATCGGGAAATCGTGGAGAAACTCTACGATCATGCCGGACTTTTGGGCGATCTCGAGAATCTGGTGGAAGTCTCCCTTACGATATGACACCCATCCCCTCGTCTTCGCCTGCCGACGGCGATCATTCCTTCGGGTTTGTCTTTAGGGGTCTTTTCTTCTTGGATACGTGTACGGCGGCCCCGGGCCTTTACAGTATGTAACATGCCCGTACAGTCCAAGAAACGCCTCCTGTACGCCGCGGTTCCCGCCGTCTACGTGCTCTCGTCGACGTTGCGATTCATGGTCAATCTCAGGAGAGTGGGGGGCATCGAGGGGCTGCGCCCCGTCTACGAGGGTGTCCGCCAAAAGATAGGTCTGCCCTACGGGGATGTTTCCTGCATGCATAACCTCGGCTCTTACGACCGGTCCGAGATGTCCACCGTATTCGTGTTCGTACACGGCTGGGGTTCGTCCACGGACAGTGCCTGGTTTAAGGTGCTCAAGGATTTCCGCCATCCTTACGTGGCCGTGGACCTGCCCGGCCACGGCGAGAGTGTACGCGACGGGAATTTTTCCATCGAGGCGGCGGCCTCGGCGGTAAACGACGTCCTGGAAAGTTTGGGGGTGTTCAGGGCGCATCTCGTGGCCCACTCCATGGGGGGCCCTGTTGCCGTTACGGCTATGCGTTTGCGTCCGTCTCTGTATACGGGGGTGTCCATGCTGGCTTCGTCGATATTCTACAAGACTCCGGCTATCAAGGTCGCCAGTTTTCTGGCCGGTAAGGTCATGTTCAAGAAGTCTCCTTTCACCTTGAAGAGGGTTATGCGCGATATCAGGATGTCCCCCGAGCACAAGGAGGCGATCGTATGGGCATGGCTGACTAGACCGTCGACCAAAACCCTGGTTTCTTCAGCCGGAATGCTACGTAGTTTCGATGCCCGCCCATGGGGGGTTCCAAAGGACAAGGACGTGTATTTCGTCATCCCCGAGAGAGACGCGGTGGTCGGCAAAAAGATACAGAAGGAGTCAGCCGAGAGTATGGCCGCCAAGGTTCTGCTGCTCGACGAGGGTCGTCACAACTTCACGATAACCCATCCCGGCGCCGTCCTCGAGCATCTGGACAAGGTCGCAGGGAGGTTTTCGTCCGGGTTTTAGTTCCCACGCCCTGCGCTAACGGTATAGCACGAAATTCTGTTCAAATATAAACTCAAATATAAACAAGGAGAAAAAAGTGCCTAATTTGCACCCGTTTTTCGCGTCCATCCTGGCATCCAGGTACGACGACACCCTGAAGCCGGACCCCTCCTACGTGGAGAAAGTTTGGCATATCGCAGAGAAATGCGGGAATGTTGCCACTATGTGTGACATTCTCAGGTCAGATAGTCTGACTCCCGCAGTGCTGGATCGAGCGCGCCTCCGCAAGGAGGAGGACATTCGAATCCTCTACATTCTGCGCAAAGACACCCCTGCGGAGACCATCAAGGCTCTTCTCGAGAACGAGGGTCGCAGCGGCGTGTTCGCCGGTCTGGTCCGCGAGGGTCGGGAAAACAAGGTTCTCCACGATATACTAGTGGAAAAAATCGTGGCAAAGCCCACCAAGATTCTCGCTCGCGAGATGGTGGCTTGTCGTTTTCCCAACGATCGCGCCGCGATGGCGGCTTTGAAGGTTCTCGCGGGCGACCATAAAGTGACCGACGCGGTCAGGAGCAGCAAGAACTTGCTGATCAAGGATCTTCTGACCAAGGAAGATTATGCCGCCGAGGTCATCGAAAGCATGACGACAGAGGAGTTGGTGACCGCTATAGCCGATCACCGCTTTGATACCCGTGAGAAGTTGTCTGCGGACAATCTCCACAAGTTGTCGACAAAGCTTATGACCACCGCGCAAACCATGGATCTCGGCCACGTTAGCCGCCACTTCATGCGGTATATGCTCGAGACGTTCATCCAGGTAGCTGGAAACCCGAAAACTTCGACCGATACCTTCAAGATGCTCAGTTCAATCGAGCAGTCGACCTGGTTTGGCAAGTTGAGCAAAATGGGTGAGTACGCTACGTACTGCAGCCGTCTGCAAACGGTGATGTCGTCGAGTAGCATGACCCTTTCTGTGGGAGCTTCGGACGACGCCTATGAGCAGGCGAAATGTGCAGAGGGTTCGGAGTTCGAGAGCCTTATGGAGGTGACGGTGGCTTCAGGGAAGTCGTCTAGCGTCCTAGAAGGTCTCTTGGAGAATCCGAGAGTCTCTACACACAGCTTGATCCATCCTTTGCTCAGACTGAGCTCGCCGACCAATTTGGTGGTGGCTATGGAGCGCACCCGCTCAAGTGAGCTGTTCAAGGCCATATGGCGTAACCGCAACATAGGGATTCCCACAAAATGCTGGGAGGCCCTGGATGATGCGCAAGCCGTAGTCATGGACTTGTCCAAAGAGGTGTACTCGAAAGGACCCACAAAGGATGCGTTCAGTCGCGGCAGGGACATCGAGGCGCTTTTCGTCTTCGTGATGCCCGAGCAGGCGATTCTGGACATGCCCTGGGATGTAATCGAGTCCAACTGCTCGCGCTATTCGACGGTACTTTCCGGCACTATGCGCGAGAAGATCATGGATCTACAGATGCGATCTCTAGGCACTTGCCCGGAGCACTGGGAAACGTTCAACTCGTTGGCCCATACGTGGCAAGGGACCTTTGGGTCTTTGCTGCAAACATCTGTTAAACTCTAGATGAAGGCCTCCCCTCCTAACGGAGGGGGGTTTTCGTTTTATGGTCGCCCCGTTAGGTCCGGGGCCATTTTCGCCGTGTCTGCGCGGTGTGCTTTTTTACGGTCTTTGCGCACAGTATCAGGTATGTTCTCCGAATTCAACAACTACGACAAGTGGTTCGCTTTGCACAACTACGATTATGCCATCCACTCTACTTCGCGGGGATTCATGGCCACCGCATCCCCCAGGGACTCGTCCGAGGTGACGGAGGGTCCTGTATGCGCCTCTGCGCGGGACGCTCTGCACGAGTTGTACCTTCTTTTGAAGACATCCGCGTTGCCTTCCCGGGGGTAGTTTACCGGGTGCTTTCTGCCCGTCTTGCCGCCCGTACGGGGATTAGAGCCGCCGCGTGCACCCCGACACCTATTTGACTCGCGCCAGATTCGTACGACTGTCATCAACAACCGGCGTATCCGGGGGAAAACATGGACATCAAAGTGATAGATTACCACTCCCCGCAGGCATCGTCTGCGTTCGCCGCCTCCCTGCGGGAGACGGGGTTCGCGGTACTGGAGAACCACCCGGTGGGGTTCGAAACCGTGGAACGCCTGTGGTCGGAATGGCTGGCCTTCTTCAAATCCGAACGAAAATGGGAGTTCGTGTACGGCGAAGGTGAGCAAGCAGGATACCGCCCCCTGTCCGGTTCGGAGACCGCCGTAGGTGCGACAGTCAAGGATATAAAAGAGTACTTCCACTTGTATCCGTGGGGACGCAACCCCTCCCCGGAGGACGAGGTCGCCTTGGAATTGTTCCATGCAGGGTCCGCCCTGGCGGCCACCTTGTTGGGATGGGTCGAGCACGAAACACCCGTCGAAGTTCGCAGCAGATTCACCATGCCCCTGCCGAAAATGCTGGAAAACTCCGAGCGCACCCTGCTGCGCATCCTGCACTACCCTCCGCTGGACGGCAGCGAGCCCGAGGGCGCGCTCAGAGCCGCCGCGCACGAGGACATCAACCTCCTGACAGTGCTACCCTCGGCCAACGAGCCCGGGTTGCAGGTCCTGGATCTGGTGGGCAGATGGCACGACGTGCCCTGCGACCCTGGAACGATCGTCGTCAACTGCGGCGACATGCTAGAACTGGTCTCCGGCGGATACTACCCGAGTACTACGCACCGGGTCTTGAACCCGACGGGGGAAGCCGCCAAACGTTCCCGGGTATCCACCCCGCTGTTCCTCCACCCGCAGGACGACGTCGAACTTCGTCCCGGTTTCACCGCGCTCGATTTTCTCGACGAGCGCGTCAAACAGATCACCGGTCAGGGTCTGCAGCGCAAGAATCCGGCCGCCTAGGCGCCGACCGGGTAGCGGCCATTTTGCAGCCGCGGTCAGGGCTAGGATCGTCGTTTCCGGGGGTTCTACTCCTCGGTTTGCAAAGGCGCCAGTGAGAGTTTGAACGCCTGACTGGACTAGAGGATTCCCGGTCTCGAGCCGCTATGGGGATCGCCGAGATCGGCTAAAGGCAGCAGGCGCCGGGTTGCCGGTGCGGTACAATGCTTCTCATGAAACTAGGACCGGGACTAACCTTCTCGTGGAAACGCGCCCTGGGGGTCACCAATGTCAAGCGCCGCATCGCGAAGAAAACTGGCGTCCCCTTGACCCGTACGGGGCGCCGCTCGAAACTCGGTCGTCTACTCGGCGGCCGTTAAAGACGCCTTGGACCCGATACCGGTCTCTCCGGGGCAGCCGAGCGCGTCAAGCAGATCACCGGTCAGGGTCTGCAGCGCAAGAATCCGGCCGCCCAGGCATCGATCAGGTAGCGGCCATTCTTTAGAAGGTCGGACGAGGTCCGGGAGGCCTGCACGAGGATCGCGGCTGGCTCGCCGCCCTCTGCGCGTCCTGCGCCGCCGGTCCCGGGTTTCTGCCGCCGGAAAACCCCTAGAAGTACGCTGTATGCGACAGTAAGGGGTGCGCATGGCTCAAGCACCAAGGTGCAAGAGCCGTCCCGCCAGGGATACGCCTCGGAAAGCCCGAGAACCGAAGGCCGGCTGGCCAGAAGGTTCGAAGGATACGCGAAGGAGCAGGGTTTGCTCCCGCCGCGGACCGAAGGTAAACAAGATCTACGACGTGCACGCCGCCTAAGGGTGGATCACTTCGATGCCAGTTGGGACACATCAAACCCTTATATAGGGCGATTGGGAGCCGATGGCGGCTCGAAACGAACCATGTGGTAAACATGGCTAGTTTGCGGGAAACCGCTCATTGTTCACGGGGAGAGACCTGATTGGTGTTAGTGACTTAAAGTGCTGTGCACGTCGAGTACTCGGGGAGCCGTGAAGGCTTTTCCAACCGAATCGTTCCGCCACGTCACCTTCATGGCAGCTTCGTGCAGACGGTGGAAACGAAGCAAGGCCGGGGGTGTTACTTCCCCGGCTCTTGCTGTTTTTTGCTTCAAACATGGCTTGCGGCGGACAGGGTGTCAGATACAATAAGTATGAAAAATAAGGAGGAAAACAAATGGGTAAAGTAAATTGTCAAACGGTCAACATCGAGGGGATGCGCGTACCGGTCGGGCACGTGATGATCGAGTTGCGTCTCCCGGTCGACGGTATGCACGCCGGGGAGGTAGGCGACCCCGGGTTTCGTGTCACCTCGTCCGACGCCTGCGGCCTGCCTCGCGCCGAGAACATGGAGGATTGGGATAACACCGAGGCGTCACTCAAGGCCCGTCTCGGCTCGTCCGTCTACGATGCGCTCTCGGCTTTCGAGAAGGAGGTGCTGCTGCGCGGCACACCTCTCGGGCACGGGCGTTACACGTTCCTGCTGAAAGTCGAGTCTTCCGGGAAGATCCGCGGACCCGAGGTGACGGTGGCTGATCTCAAGAAACTCGGGAGGTTCTCTCCACGTGCCCACGTGTACGCCGATCCGGTTTCCGGTGCCCGCGTTTTTACTACGTATCTTGCTGACGGCGAGCAGTTCGATTACCGGAGTGTTCTCGGTGCCCCGGTGGCGTTCGACGCCAAGAAGGCCCGCGGCGCCGCGGGACGCCTAGGAAAGCGCCCCGGAAAGGTGTGGGACGCCGCACGCGGGAACCCGGCGGTCCTCGAGATGCTCCTGGACGGGATCTCTCCAGGGAGTTCCGACAAGATGGCCCGCATAAAAGGCACCCGCCGGGCGAACGCCCAGCAGATGGCTTGGATCCTGCAAAGCCCGGGTGCCGCCGATTGCGTCCACGAAGTACTATCCCACACCCATGAGGTCCTCGAGGAGTGGACAACCGATGACGATGTTGCCCGCTGGAACAAAGAGATCGAGAACGGGGCCGACAGTAGACATTTCGAGCAGTATTTCGAACACCACCACCATGTCCAGGACAGGGTTCTCGATACGGGCCTGCGCCTCATCCGCGGTCTCGCCGATCTCTTAGAGGACGATCCTGACTTCCTGAGAGGAGAAAGACTAACACGGCACACGGAGATGCGCGAGGCTCTCCAGAAAACTCTCGCATACGCCTCGCGCGACAGGAGGTCTGCCGAAGGTAGGGAGGTTCGAAGGCTACGCGAACTGGCGCCGGAAAACACCCATAGAAACGCCTCGGATTTGATCGCCCTGGCCGCCGCCTTGGGTTACGTTTCCGCCCAACAGGCTGTGAGCATCAGGGATGCGGCCGCTACTTTCGCGCCGAGCAGTATTCCGACAACGCCGAACTCAGACGTCGCCGCGGCCGTAAACCCCTCTACCACCGAAGAGGTTCTCGTCGAACTCGCGCAAGCATCCAGTGGGGAGCCGTCCGTGGAAGGGAAGACGGAGTTCGTCGCCAGGGTGCGCAAGGAAGCGGGTATGGAAACAGCCTACAATCCCTGGTGGGGCCTTCCCGAGCACGTCACCGGTCCGTTCCCCGTAACCGGTCCGGATGGGGTGACTAGGCTTGAGATGTTGCCGTTACCGGACGCATTCACACGCGAGTCGGCCGGACCGCGTCGACTTATGCGTATCGATGTGCGCCGTTCTAAGTTCGCTTCCAACGGTCACTACGACGGGGACACAGTCCGTTTCGAACTCCTCGAGGGAAGGGTCCTTCTCTCCTGCCCGTGGGAGGACTACGATCTGCTGGTAAAGAAGGCCGGTCCGGACGCCGACGTCGACGCTTTCATCCGGGAGATCCTCGGTAAGGTCAAGGCCGGGCACGCGACCCTCGTGGACGCCGATACGAAGGATGATCTCGACCCTGAGGAAACGCTCACACAGATGGTGCTCGCTATACGTGTCGGGAGCATGAACGTTGAGGATGTTCTCGTCAACGACGCTATCAAGCGCCACCTCGGCGTCGATCCGATCGCGTTAGGGAACGAGATGGCGGAGTACCTTCGCAAGAATCCTCGGCGGATGGACCCCGACGAGATTGCCAAGATCTGGGAGAACGCCGCCGACGAAGACCGAACGAGGAAGGTCGTGACTGCCCCGCGGGTGCCCGGGAATTTCTTAAACAAACAACTACCTGTCTTGCGTTCACTCGGCCTACCTGTCGGCCGGGCTGCGGTATCAGGTTCGCTAGTCTTCGTCGGGATTCCAGGTATCGAACCCAAGGACATCGACATACTCTGCGACCAAGAGACCTGGCACGCGTACTCGCGCGATCCGCGAGCCGTGTGGCGGACGACGAAAACCGGGGCGAAGGCCTTCGCCATCGACGGAGCGGAATTTTTCACCGATCTACCGGGGATGCTCTCGCCGGCGGCGCCGGCAGTCGATGCGGCACTCGCTACCAGCGAGGTGCGTTGGGGTGTGCCGTTTCTCTCCGTCGCCTGCATGCGGGACTGGAAGCAGCGTGCAGGCCGGGAAAAGGATCTCGGACACGTCCGACTCGTAGACGAATTCCTCCAGCAGGGCGGCATCGTCCCGGGCCGACGGATGGACCCCGAGGAGAAAGACTAACATGGTCAACTGTGACGGTATCTACACGCGGGAAGGTCTGCGGTTGCCGAGAACGTCCATCCGGGTGGCGGTGCCCGTTACTGGCCCGGACGGCAGCACTAGCATCGTTCTCAAGTACGTCCACAACACGCGTAAAGGCTCACCGGGCGACAGGGAGGATACCGTCACGGTAAAGGAATTAGCAAAGCTCGGCAAGGTGTTCCAGGTTGTCGTTATGACACCGGACGGTCCCGTCGCCGGTATGACCCTCGATCCGCGGAACTGTTTCGGTACCAACGGACGCAAGTTCGACCCATCAGGCCCCGACGGTGACGCGCTTCGTGCCCTGCATCCTGAACAAAGGCGCGCGCTCGCGCGACAGGCCTTGAGGGGAGGTATATCCTACGGGATCAACGACGCCGATATCTCTGCTTCCCGTCTGGCGTGGGTGATGGAGCAACTTCCGTTCGAGGAGTTGGCGTTCTTCATGCAGGGATCATCCCCTCTCGCCGCAGGTCTCCTGGCACCCCAGGCCCGCGACGCGAGCGGCCGTCTCCCGGAAGACCGGCGAACAAAGGAGAGTAGGGATCTGGCGGCTGCACTGGTGGTACGTGTCGCGGTCGCAGGTTCTGGTTTCCTCCGTGAAAACCCGACCCTTGCCTTACTCCTTGACGCTCATCTGAAAGTTTCCCTCGCACTCGATTCTCCGCAGTGGGTGACTAAAGCCAACGCACGCCGGCATGTCCTGATGCAGGACAAGCTCGCTAACGCATCATCGGCGATCTACGATCTACTGGCCGAGTTCAAGGATCCAGCGAGGCGCATTGCGGCGCTCGAGGGGCTTTCAGGCAGGTTGGACTCGGCGACAGCGGACAAGTCGCGGGCCACTAGCGCACTACTGGACCCGGATCCCCGGGTTCGTTCGTATGCCGCAGCCGCCATAGTTGCCCCGTCGGTGCGCTGCGAAGTTGCCGCGGTTCTCTCCTGTATGGATGTCCCTTTCGGCGAGGAACGCACCGGCGGCCTCGTCGATCCGCTCGAGAGACTGGCGCCGTACCGGGAACTCCTCGATCCTTTGCTGACGGTTGACACATATTCCGTCCCGCAGCTGGCCGCCATGCTGGCGCTCCTTCCCTCCGAGGTGCGCGCCCACGTCTACGCGAACTTTCTGGCAACCACCACCGACGAGAACTGGCGGGCCGATCGTTTCCCCGGGTTGCGGAAGGCGTTCAACCAGGAAAGAGACTCCGTGCTGAAGGCGGCCTACGTCGCAGAGGCCCGCCGCCGCGGAGAGCCTTGCGACTGGGTCCGGTCCCACGTCGAAGGGGCCATACCCGACGAAGGGCTCGAGAAGCGTCTCATGGGGGAGGTTTCCCTCGAAGAGGGCTGGGTGCCCAGTTCGGGGTTCGACATGTTCTCTTCCGATACCGCCGCGAACGTCCTCGCCGGCAGCTACGGCCGTAGTGACCCGCAGGAGGTGACGGCGCCGTGTTACGATGCCTGGTTGCGCCGTTCCCTGGTCGAACGTCTGCTCGGGGAGCTGGAGAATCCGGGTCTTGACGTCGCGCAACGTGAAAGGTACGTTTCGGTGGTGCGTGCCGCGGCACTGCGCGACCCGTCTACCGACGTGCGGCGTCTGGTACTTGCGAGCAATGCCGTGGCGTCGGTTACGTTGATCGACGGCGGAACGTATCTCTACGGGCACGTCGCCCGGTTCGATGCGGACGCAGGCATTCGCGCAGATGCTGCTGCGCGCCTTGCCGATGCAGATCCGGATAAACTCATGGTTCTCTCCGGCGCGGCCGGACGGTGGCGAGTCGAGGAATTACGTCGATCCGCGGCTGCGCTCCCGAACAAGACTGAGGTCTGTGACCAGTTGAGCCGTTCGTGCGGGGGTCTGCCCGTCGATGGTTTCGTCTCGCCCCGGTCCGCGTCCGGTGGAAACAAAGAAGGGGATGCCACCGGCTCTTCCCCGCTAGGTTTTCGCGGACCCGTTCTTGAGAAAATTTGGGAGTACCGGTACCCACGCTACAACAACGGCGATCTCACCTCGGCTTTGAAGGTCAAAAAGATGACACCGGGCGAGCAACTGCAACTGGTCGCCGCGATACGGGCGGACAGGGCGACCTGGCACGTTTCGCATCTGGAGCCCGGGGAACCTAACGTGTTCTTCATGGATGTGGCGCTCGGCGAAGTTATCTCTCACGCCGACGTTGAAGTCGCCAGCGAAGCGGCCCTCGCCTCTGTGAACTCTCTGGACGCGTTGGAAAGCATGGTCGAGCGTCTCTCTCCCGAGGCTCCGACGTCGGGAGGGCGGCGGGAACGATTTTCCGACGACAACCTCCCCAGTACGGAGACGCTGGTGGAACTGGCCCGCCGTTCCGCGTCGCCGATGGTCGGTGCACCGGTCGAGAAGACTCCCCAGTGGCTGCTGGCGACCCGCGACGCCCACCCGGAGGGTTCGGCAACGCGCAGTCTCCTGGATCGCTGCATCGCAGTTTATCCGGACGGAGCCGAGCACATTTCCGGGAGTTCCGACGCGCAGGCCCGCCTGTTGGCGGCACGTGGCGTGATCCGCCCGACGGGGACTCGGGTCGTCGATGAGCTCGCCCGTGGTGCGGTCGGTGCGGCGTTGGCGTTGGTGGACCGTGTCGACCCGTCCAGTCTTGGTGACCTCGAAGAAGATGTCACGGCTCTCCCGGAGTCGCCGTCGCGCGACATGGTCCTCAACCAGGTGCGTGAGCGCTCGCGGGCGGTCATCAACCGTGACGCAAAGTCCCCGAACACCGCAGAATCGGGCCGCGTCTTCCCTTTCGCGTACGTCGTCGGCACCGGTGCCCCGGTGGTGAACTGGCACGGGGACACGCCGATCAGGATCCACTATGAATCTCATGGCCCGCTCGATGGCGAGCCTGTCGTGCTGTTGATGGGTCAGATGATGCAGCTCAATGCCTGGCCGGAAGAGTTCGTCGGCGGGTTGGTCAGGGCAGGTCACCGGGTGGTGCTGGTCGACAATCGTGACATCGGCCATTCGACGAAACTGGCCGGTGTGGCGGTAGATTCCGATGCGGCTGTCGCGGCGACCATGACCGGTTGCCGTGCCTCCGCGCCCTATAGTCTCGGTGACATGGCCGATGACGTCGCCGGGTTGCTCGAGCACCTGAACATTCCTCAGGCTCGCGTGGTGGGGCAATCCATGGGCGGCATGATCGCCCAGGAGATGGCGATACGCCACCCTGGGAAGGTCCGCTCCTTGGTGTCGCTCTCTTCGATGACGGGTGATCCCACTGCGATGCAGTCGACCCCGGAGGCGATGCTCGCCGTAACCTCGGTTCCGGCGTTCACCGGTGATCCGGAAGCCGATCGTGACGTGTTCATAGAGCACTCGGTCGTCTATCAGGCGTTCGCCTCCCGGAAATACCGTGACGATGAGCGTTCCAAAGCTGCCGCGGCCGCCTCATGGGACCGTGCGGCGCCTGACGAGGGGAGCTTTCCGCGTCAACTCGCCGCCATCTATGCGAGCGGAGATCGTACCCAGGCGCTCGCGGCGGTTGCCGCGGCCCGCGGTCCGGGTTTTCTCACGTTTGTCCACGGGACCGACGACACTCTCATCTGCCCTCAGGCGGCCGAGTACGCGGCCAGGCGTTGCACGCCCGAGTCGCACGCACCGTCTCTGGTCATGATCGAGGACATGGGTCACGACCTTCCCGTAGAGCTCTGCGACCGGGTCGTTTCCATCGTCAGCGGCAAAGCGTAATTCTTCTGTGAGCGGTGCGGCTCCCCGGGAGGCCAGCACGAGGGGCTGTATCGCCACGGCCCTTCGCTGTTTCTGCGACCAGGTCACGAATCGGGTATTTTTACGCTCAAGGACCCGGGAAAACATACCCATTAGTTTTCGACCAAACGGCTTCAATGGTAGGAATAGAAACATGGCACTGAAACAGTGCGGAAAGAGAGCAAGTATGTATTATCAGAAAGGGAAAGTGACGCGCGACGTCACCCCACAAGAATGCCATTGGCTAAGTACCGTCATTAAAACCGGCACAGTCGTCTACAAAGAAGACGACCTGTGGAAATGTTGCAGTCCGCAGGGCGTATACGTCACCGATGGTGGCGCAGCATTCGAGCTGCCCGCCGACGCAGTAGCCTTCGAATAGAACGACACCCCGCCAAGCCCAAAAGCCTGGCGGGGGGTTCTTTTTTGTAGGGACTAACTAGTACGGGGCCGGTATCGGCGACGGCTGGCTGAGCCACGTGGAGTTCCGCCTATCCTCCGCGATCCAGTCAGCGGAACAACTCATCGTAGACGACGGTTTCTGGGGAAACATACGCTAGATACCCTGGCACGACTAGGGGCCGACCGGGCGGATAACGGCGCAGTGGGACACTCTGATGACAGTAATCGGGGTGAACTTGCGCACATTCCACGGTAAAATGCTCGCCGCCTGCGTCGCGGTCTTCGCAGCCCAAACACTGGTAGTCCCCGGACCCGACTTCGTCTCCATCGGGGCGCTCTACGGCCCGGATGTGGTGGCGGGGCAATGGTGGCGGATCTTCTCCGCCGGATTCTTGCACGCGGGCAGTATGCACCTGGTATTGAACATGCTGTCGCTGTATATTCTGGGAAGATCCCTGGAGATGCTGGTCGACCGTGCGGGAAGATGGGCGTTCCCCACGCTCTACCTGGGGTCCCTGGTGGGAGGTTCGCTGGGCGCCATGATACTGGAGTACGACGTCCGTGTGGTCGGTGCCTCAGGCGCCATCTTCGGTCTCCTCGGTGCCGCCATCGTGATACCCCAGCGACTCGGCATGGGCTGGAACGGTTTCGGGGTCGCCCCGTGGCTGGCTGTGAACCTGGTGTTCACGTTCATACAACCAGGCATCAGTCGCGGCGCGCACCTCGGCGGCCTTGTCGCCGGACTCGGTATCGGTGCGGTACTTGCATCGCTACTACGCAACCGTGGAGACCACCCGTCGCCGTAAGGCGCGTTACCCGCGTACGAAAAGCAGGAGGATCCCCGGGGGTTGACGGTCTGGTGCAGGAATCAATTACCGGGGGGAACCACGCACCGGCGTCGCGCAGCAACCCTCGCATACAACGCCCCGGCAAGCGGGCGGACCGGGGGCAGCGCTATGAACGATCCGGCCAACGACCACGGAAATCTGGCATTGCGCAAGGCCGCAGCCACCGCGAAATGGGCGGACATACTACCGCCGTCGCCCACCCACTGCACGGCGGCGGCACACTGATCGTGAGTCAAGCCGAGCGCCGCGAGATCCGCGGACTGGTAGGCGACGGTCTCAAGCGGCCTTGTCGTACGCCTGGTGAGAAAACGGACGCACGCCGTGCAGAACCGGCACTCCCCATCGTAGACCAGGGTGGGTGTCATGGCGAAGGCGCATCGTTCGCCTGGGAACTACCCGGGGCGAGACCGGTCTCCTGACTGGACCTGCCTTCCACGTCGATCCTGGGTAGAAGTCGACCAAGCCAACGCGGTAACCACCAGTTGCGCTCGCCCAGCAACTCCATGGTGGCGGGTACCAGCAGCATGCGCACGATCGTCGCGTCAAGTAGTACGGCGACGGCCAGACCGAATCCGAACATCTTGATGCTGCGGGTGGAATCGAGCACAAAACTGCCGAAGACGAACACCATGATCGCGGCAGCCGCGGTGATGACGCGCGCGGTCTTGGCCAGGCCGTCGGCGACGGCCAGTTCGTTGTCGCCGGTGCGGTCGTACTCTTCTTTCACGCGCGACAGCAGGAAGACCTCGTAGTCCATCGACAACCCGAAGACGATGGCGAACATCATCACCGGCAGCCACGGGTCTATTGGCGCGCTGCCTCCCAGACCGATGAGCGAGGCACCCCAACCCCACTGGAAGACGGCGACCACGGCGCCGTAGGCCGAGCCGATGGAGAGTAGGTTCATGAGCACGGCCTTCAGAGGTACCAGGAGCGACCGGAACACGGCCATCAGCAGCAAGAAGGACAACGCCAACACCACCGCAAAGAACACCGGTAGGCGGTCGGCGAGATAGCGACTGAAGTCGACGTTCACCGCGACGCTGCCGGTGACTTGCACTGCGAGGTCCGCGTCGCCGACTGCGTTCGGCAGCACCTCTTTGCGCAGGCGCTGCACCAGGTCGCCTGCGGCCTGTGATTGCGGGGCATCGGTCGGGTACAGCGTCCACAGCACGGCCGTGGGGGCGGTCGGGCTGTTGAAAATGGCCGGTGAGACGCTCACCACGCCGGGGGTGACGGCGAGCGATTCGGTGACGCGTTGCGCGGCGGCGAGTTGTGACGCATCGTCGAGCGCGGCGACGAGCGTGAACGGGCCGTTGAAGCCGGGCCCGAACCCCTCGGCGAGCAGGTCGTAGGCGCGCTTGGTGGTGGTGTCGGTCGGATAGTTGCCTTCGTCGGCGAACCCCAGACGCAAACTCAGTACGGGAATCGTCAGCGCGGCGAGAACACCGACGCCGGCAAACAGTGAAAACCAGGGACGGCGCTGCACCCAGCGACTCCACCTGTAAGGCAGGGTCTGTTGCGCCGGTTTGACGCGTCGCGCCGGCAAGGGGCGGCGGAGCGCCGGGACCAAACCCCCGACCAGCAACACCAGACCGGCGGCGGGGGCGGCGTAAAGAAGCACCTGCTGCTTGGTGCCGTAGCCCACCAGGGCGAGGGCAACGAGACCCGTGGCCAGCACCCCTCGCCAACGGGTGACTTCGACGCGTTCACCGACGAAGCCGAGCAAAGCCGGCAGCAGCGTCACCGAGGCCAGCATCGTGAACGCCACGGTGATCGAGGCGCCGATAGCCATACCGTTCATGAATCCCACGCCCATGATCAACATGCCCAGCAGGGAGATCACGACGGTGGTCCCGGCGAACAAGACGGCACGACCGGCGGTGTCCACCGACTCCGCGGTGGCCTGGTCGCACGGAAGACCTCGTTGACGCGCCTCGCGGTAGCGGGTCACGATGAACAGCGCATAGTCGATGCCCACGCCAAGCCCGATCATCACCCCCAGGGTGGTGGCGAAATCCGGCATGGTGACGAGATTCGACGCCAGTGTGACTACCGTCACGCCTGACGCGATGCCCCCGAAAGCGGTGCCCACCGGCAAACCCATGGCGAGCACGGAACCGAAAGCGAAGACGAGGATAATGATAGCGAACGCGAGGCCGAGGACCTCCGACGTCGGGGTCTCGAAGGCGGCGAACACCTCGCCGCCGTACTCGATCTGCGCGCCAGGAACGTCGGGTTGAAGGGATTTCATCTCCGAGAACACCTCCTCGAACTGTTCGGCGGAGTTCAAATCGGCTGCAAGACCGACGGTGGCGAACGCGATATCCCCTCGGGGCGAAACCTGTCGTGCGCCCTCGGGGGTGAAGGGGCTGACCACCCGCATGTCGTCGCGCGCATCCAGGACCGCGAAGAAATCGTTGAGTTGGGTGCGTTGATCCTCCGCGAACCCGTCAGTCGAGCGTACCACGATGGTGCCGCTGCGACCGCTTTCTTCTCCGCCGAAGCGCTCTTTCAATAGGGCAAAACCCTGCGCGCTCTCCACATCCGGGAGACCGAACTGGGTGGAGAAACTGTTGCCTATGGTGCCCACGCCTGCCCCAAGGAGGAGGATGGTCAACAGCCACAAGCCGAGAACCACGCGACGGTGTGCGTGCGAGAACCTTCCGAGGCCTAGTAGCACGGGAATACCGTGGACGCGTGGATCCGGCGATAGTGGGTGGTTGCAGTCGGGCACATGGCCTAATATCGTGCCGGGAACGGGGGCTTTAACATCAGTCCCCGTAAAATAGCCCGGTCGCGGACCGCGAAATTGGAAGTCGAACTTACGCGTATACACCGTTTTCACGTCCGCGACCGGGGATGAAACCGGTAGAATGCCAGCAAACCCGGACTAAGGCACTATACTATCCATGAAAAAAGCCAAAAATCCCCCGATGCCTAAAGACCCGGAAAACCTCAAAATATGGCTAGAGCGCCTAAGAGCCCAGGTGGAGGCCGCCAAGTACGACACGGACATGAAGCGTATCCTGGTTGAAGCGGAAAAAATAGAGACGGAGAGACTGGCGGCGCTGGCCGAACGGCACAAGATCGCGAGCATAGAGGAGAAGAACAGACTGGAGATGGAGAGACTCCGCATGGAACTGGGCTCCTTGAAACACGAACAAAAACTGAAGGACGCCCTGGCGTCGAACGCCCTGGTGTACTCGTTTTACAGTCGGGTGGATAGTGACAAGGTGTCCGACGCCATGAAGACCATGGACGAATGGTCGCGCGTGCACCCTGGTAAGGACATAGAGGTGCAACTGACCTCCGCGGGCGGCAGCGTGCTCGACGGGCTGGCCCTGTACGATTTTCTCAGGATCCTGTCGGCAAGAGGCCACAAAGTCGGCGTCACGGCATACGGAATGTGTGCGTCGATGGGGTCCATCCTGCTGCAGGCCGGCGACGAACGCAAACTGGGGGAAAACTCCTACGTAATGCTCCATGAGATTAGCTTCGGGGCGTGGGGAACCCCCAGCGCGGTGTCCGAGGACCTGGACTTCGCCAAAATACTGGAGGGTAGACTGGTGGACATCCTGTGTGCGCGCAGCAAACTAACCCCCAAAACCCTGGCGAAAATGTGGCACAAAAAGGACATCTGGCTCGACTCCGGCAAGTCCTTGAAACTCGGCCTGATCGACTCCATAGTGAAGTAGAACAGGGTACGGTAACCGGGGAGAAATCGCGATGCGGCACCACGAAAAAAGCGGAGAATCGCAGTCATGACCCGCGACCCTGGTGTTCACCCTGAGAAAAGAGGGTACTGGATCACCTTCGAGGGTACGGACGGGTGCGGGAAAAGCACCCAGGCCGCCAAACTCGCGGATAAACTGGACGCTTTCCTGACATGGGAGCCCGGCAACACCCTGATCGGGGAGATGATCCGTCATATCCTGCTGAACCGGGGGGACAGCATGGCGTTTACCTGCGAAGCTCTCCTGTTCGCGGCGGACAGGGCCGAACATATGGCGTCGGTCGTGCGACCGCGACTGGACAAGGGCGTCACCGTCGTGTCCGACCGGTCCCTTTGGAGTTCGGTGGTCTACCAGGGCATCGGCAGGGACCTGGGGGTCGACAAGATACTGGAGATCAGCACGTGGGCGTGCGGAGGGGTGCTGCCGGACATAGTGATATACCTGCGCAACGATACCCGGAAATCCTTGGAAAGCATCAGCAACCCCGACCGCATAGAGAGCGAGGGGGCCGATTTTATGGCCAGGGTGGAAGAAGGTTTCGAGAGCATGGCCGCAAAACACAACTGGATCGTCGTGGACACGGGCACCATCCTCGAGGTGGAGAAGCGCATCGAAAAAGCGGTGATCTCCCGGATCAAGGAGATGGCCTACGGGCAACGCCCGGCGTGAAAGAGGGCCCGGATCGGCGTTCTAGCGGATAGAGTACAGGTGGAGCAGGGCGGCCCATCCCGAAGGGAGGGTGCTCGGGGCCTCTTTCAAGGTTCTGCCGTATTTGACGGCCATGGACAGCATGTACCTTGCGTGGAAGAACGCGTCCACTATGGGTCGGGTCTCGTTGAACCAGTCGTCGTTGACCGACAAGTCGAACTTTTTCCCGGTGCCCGTCTGTATGATGGTGGCAAAATCCGGGTCGACCGCCCCGTTCGAGGGGGTCAACTTCGTCAAAACGGTATGGATGTCGGTGGTGGCGTTTTGCAGAGCGTAAACTTTCATGCTCCCGTGCCAGAAACGATACACCAGGTCCTCCGCCACCCACTCCGACTCGGCGAAATTCAAGATCTTTTCAAGGTCGTCAAGGTTGGCGTGGATGTTCGCCAAGAGTTCGGCGTGCTGAGCGAAGCGATCCATGGTCCAACTATGCCGCCTTGCCGGAGTGCCGCATACGGGCCGAGGCGGGGGTGTGTACCGGTTTTTACCGGCCGGTGAGGGATTGCTCGGTGGTGCGCGCGTCCCTGTTATCGTCGTGTACGGAGTATTATCGCCGCCGTTCTTGCGCTGTCCGCGGATCCTCCTACGTGCTATGACATGCGCCGCGCGTTGCGATCAGGGGTCTTGTGTCGGCGGGACCGGTATACCGTACGTCAACGTGTTTCTTCTTGCTCGTTTTCGTTCATGAGTTTGATACGACGGGCGTGTCGCTGTCCCGGGCGGCCATGTTGTTTACCGCGCGGAATACCGACTCACTCCAGCCGGATACCACCGCGTGCTTGGGTGACGAACTGACGGATGCGGAGTGACCAGCGAAATTCACGGTAAGCACCGGGACGTTATGGAGGAGGGAGTCGGGCCGGAGGGTGTCGCTAGACTGCTCATCGGTCAAAATTACCACAAAGTCGTGGTCTTTGTAGTAGTGCTCTAGCACCTCCCAGGTAGCGGTACCGCCACCAGTTATGCCGGATACTATTCTGCGGGTCCCGCTTAACGCGTTCAAGCCTGCGACCGGTACACGGGCGGAAGACTCCAGGGTGGAGTAGACTACCACCTCGCTGGCCGCACCGCCTTGGGAGGCGATGACGGAGGCCGCAAACGAAGCCACTTCCGCATTGGAGAGACTGGAGTAGTCGCTCTGTCTATTGTCGCCCGTGCGCCCGCTCACCTCGGTAAGCATGGAGCCCGAGCCGTCAACCAGCACCAGGGCTTTCTTACCGTGGAGATTTGGAAGCATCTGGGAAGCTTTGGAATCTATGATCCTGACAAAACTATCCTCCCATCTGGAAGATGTTGCCTCGATCCATGGTCGCAGAATGGGGCTCTGTGCAGCGTAACCCCCGCCCATGCCCGGCGTGTCGTCGGCGGAGTCTGGCCGGGAAACCGGGGGATTCGAACGTAAACTATTCACACTCAAACCACGGACGCTACGAAGAACATCCGGTAGGCGTATCGACGGGTTATTTTCCAGTGCCCACTCTATGTACTTATACACCTCTTCGTCCACTCCCGCGCGCTCGACGACCCCGAGATTGAGCAAAAGTTGGGAAACGGACATGGATGGCACGGCGACCTCGAAAACTTCCTTCGGTATGCGCCCGGGCATCATATCGGCACGAGCCTTCTCACGTTTGGCCAGGTTGAGATTAGCGACAAGTTTCAAACGAGTCTCGCGGTACTCTGCGTACTCGGAGGACCCCCTGTACAGCCGCAGTTCCTTTTCGGCGAGGATCTCGGCCTCGCAGTCGTAGAGGTCGTCTTTGTCAACTTTGATGCGAGCGTCGCGAAGCCTGGTGCGTAAACGGCGGTCCTTTTTCCGTGCACCGCTGTTTGCGTCTAAAAATCTCAAGTCCTCCTCGGCTTTGCGAACGTTGCTGCGAGCCTCACGAAGCCGGTCGTTGTCGACGGGGAAGAGCGAGACAAGGAAGTCCAAGGAAAGGTCGCCCATGCCGCGCATCTGTAGGTCCGTCATATTTGGCCTCCGATACTCCGGTGTCGGGCCTTTGGCGGTGGCATAAGAGGAAAGACTTCTCGCCTCGGCGAGGGACTTAACCGACTTTCGTGCCTCTTCTTTGAGCATCTCTTCCCTCTCCGCCGGACTTCGATCCAGGAGATCCTTACGCAGTCTCCTCAGGGGGGTGGTATAGGTGCCGTTGCGCAGATCGTCAAACAGCCTGGACTGCTCGGATCCGGGTGCGGCTTTTGCGCCGGTCAGGGCCAGCACGTCGGCAAAAGAGACCGGCTTCACCTTGACAGAACGATCATTGGCGGCTATGGTCCTGGTCTTGTCGAACTTGGCGGCGGACTGGTCGGTGTACAGTTTAACGGCGGCGGTAGCCAAGGCTTTCTTTAGGGCGCTGGGCAGACTTTTACCCGATTTCCCGGCGGCGGGGGGATACGTGGACAAATAATAACTGAGAGCCAGGGCGGGATCGTCCGGGCGCAGCAGCGCCTTCTCAAGAAGGGTTCGACCCTTGGGATGGCCGCAAACCAGTGCGTCAACCGCCAAGGTTATAGCCGAAGTGCGCCGACCGTCCTTGTGACGAAGCGCGTATACTAGTTCCATTATATCGTTGGGGGAACTCTTGGTCAATTTTCTCAGTAGCGCGCGCCGCTTCGCGTCGTCCTTGTTCGGTCCGGAGTAGTGTGATCTCGATGCGGTGGAGCTTTGGACAAGCAACCTCAAACTCTCCAGGTCGCTGCGTTCTCTGGCCAAACCGCCTTCCGCGGTGACCGTGGCATGTGCAAAGAATTCGGATACCTTGGCTCTGCGAGCGTCACGCGTAGAGCCCACCTTGCCCAGCGGTGGTGGCGGAAGTGTCTTGGCTTGGTTACCGGGACTATGTCGCAAGTCGGGAACCCCGAGATCGGCCGCGAGTTCGATGTCGATGTCTTCCTCTAGAAGCGACACGAAGTGCTTATGGTCGTCGTCGGCCCCTATATAATCCGCGTAGTCGCGAGACAGGATACGGGCGACCTCCTCTTTGAGGTCGTCGCGCGCTACCAGCGGCACCAGGACAGCGGCAAACGCAGCGAAAAGCGACGCCGGAGATTCGTACCGCGCCGCGTCCTCCTTGGAAATAACCAGCACACGCGTCTCATGAGGGTCCAAGACGGGATCGGAGAGCGGGAAATTGCGCGGAAACGGAACGGCTGCCCTATCCCCGATGCGCCTGCCCGACCGGCCCGACGCGCCGGTTTTAATCAGATCGTTGTAGTGTCTGATGCGTACGACCCGCCCGTCTGCCGACACGGCGTAGAACATGTACTTTGAATAATCGTAAAGAACGCCGTCAACCGTCAGGCACTCGGCGCATATTTTCCTGTTTCCCATGTACTCCTCCTGTGATGCTGCGCGCATCGGCACGTATCACGATTACCATTAGCGCAAAAATGCCGCATACGGTTTAAGCCTACAAAAACGGCGGCCGGGGGCATGTATAGCACCCCCGGCCGCAGCGTTTTGATTGACAGCATACGTCTTACTTATTTCCGCAGTTAAGCCGGGGTAGGCCCCGTCTATCGTCCAGGACAAAAGTCCTGGACCTACCTATGTTTATGTAGCTGCGGAAATGCACGACGCTAAGTCTGCCTAATCCTGTAATCCGGGGACGCAACCTCGCGGTCGAGTCACCGTGCAAAACGTGGGCAAGACACGGGGTCTCGCTCGAGATGCGGGTTTACAGCCCTGCACCCTCTCGACGACTTTATGTCGTCTCGACGTTTAACCCTTAACACTGTGGGCGCGGAAACTCGCCAGTACAGACCCTTGCGGGACGCCGCCCTGTAAACTTTCCTCAGACCGGGTTTTCTGCGCGTGCGAGAAGTTCGTGGGCGGCTTCGAGTCTGACCGCCTCCGTCCGGTCTTCCCGGCTCACGTATTCGAGGATCTCCGGTCTCCGGAGGTACTCCAGGGTGTCCATGCGCACGCACCAGTCCTCCGAGTGCATGACCATGTCTTCGAGTATTTCCTGGTTGTCGGCCCGTATGGCCGCATACAGCCTCACCCATGCGTCCGTGTCCGAGGCCGCCGCCTTGTTCAGTGCGTCCGTGTCGTCGATGCTGTCCAGCATTTCCAAGCGTATCTCCCATTCCGGCTCGGTTTCCATCAGCCGGGCAAACAGGGCCGGGTCGTCCAGTAACCGTATCGCCTCCCATCTGACTACCGCGTCAGGGTGTTTTGCCGCCAAGTTTTCCAGGATTTTTTTGTTTTTGATCCTCCTTGCCGCCATCTCCCGCAGGTCGGTGTCTTTGCTGTGCATGACCACCTCCAGCAGGGCCTCCTGGTTGTTTAGCGTGTCGATGTTGTCCCAGACGTCTTTGTCGCCTCCGCGCGCAGACCCGCGCACGTCGGTCGTCTTGTACTTTCTGCTGGTCGTCTTTTTCAAATGTTTCCCCCGGCGCGAGTTTTCGTCCCGCACGGTCTTTCACTATTGCGGCTACCGTCCGCGAACCGAGACGGGGCTGTTACGGGGCTATTCTCTCGTTGATGGCCGGGATTCCTTTCAGGGTGTATGTGCGTTTGCCGTGCACGACGGTGATGTTGACAAGACCGGTCCCTGCGGGGGAGATCCGTAGCAACCAGTTCCGCGTTCTCATCGCGGCTTCTATCTGTTTCCCGGTTTTCGCGTCGCTCACCGCGAACGTGAACATCCCCGCATCCCCCAGACACAGGGACAGTGATCCCCGCTCCGCGTCTAATCTCGCGGTTCCCTCCTTGAGCAGGATGTGGTATATGCGCTCCAGGCCGATACTGGCGCCGCCGGCTTCTTTCAGGTAGTCGCGTGTCACGGCCTTGTCTGAGTCGGCGAACCATGACAGGTCTACTTCTTCCGCCGGTGTCCTTCTGGGTTTTTTCAGGCGCAAAAGTGCCCTGATTTTGGCTATCGACAAACGCATGGTGGACGAACCTGTGCCTCTAGGTCCCGTCGCTGTCAAGTAGCCGCATCCGGTCGCCGCAAATACTTGCAGTCGGTCTTAGGACTTATACGGTATTATGAGTGACTTCAAAAATCCAAGTATGGTCTCGGGCATGACTGCGCCCGGCGAGCGGAGGAGAGTTGGTTTTCTGCAAGTATTCCCCTGCGTCGTTCTGTTCGTATCTCTGCTTTCGTCCTGCACCGGCGCCTCCGGGCAGTCCGGTCGTGTCGACGTGACCTCCACGACCCTGTCTCCGGAGGAGTCCCTGGCCTTGCTGGCGCCCATAGACGTCCCGGACAGGGCGCCCAATCCGCCGCGTTTGAACAAAGCCAATGACATGCCTCCCGCCCCAGCTCCCGGGGTTTTCGAGGAGTTCGATAAGATACGGGCAGAGTACGTGATACCCTCCGACCCCGGTCTGGCGGCGACCAATACCCGTAATGCGGCTCTGGCGTTCGGCGGTTCTTTGCGCTCGGCGTTGGAGAACCCGGAACCGTCGGCGTCCAACATGCGTGTCCCGGGCTACGACGGTGTCGTTTCTTTTCCTGCGTCGATCAACTCTCTGGGCCGGGCGGCCATGTACCAGCGTTTGGGTGTGACCGGGGTGGATGTCGGCCCGTCGAAACCGGATGTAAACGGTATGGTGTGGGTGGCCATATTCCAGGGCGCCTCCGGGCCGATCGGCGGCGTGGTCTCGTCGTGTCAGGCTGTGGTGGTTTTCGCCCGGTACGATTCCGTGCATTTGAAGGTCGTGGAGGTTCCCTCCAGCCTCGACAAGCAGCCGGCGTCCGTGACCGACTGGCCGTTGGTGTTGTGCGACCTCGACCTTCTCAATCCGCCCAGCGAGGATTACATCTACAAGCATTGATGTGTCCCCGGTCACATAAGAACCGCCTGGCTTCGTGTGCCCGCCAACCCTGTTGACGCACAGTATACCGGGTGATGCCTAGACGTACTTGCCGCCCGATCGGAGGGATTGTTCCCTATGTTCGCTAAGTTGTTCCTGTGCCTGGCCGTGTTTCTCGGCGCCGGCAACCGCGCCGAAAGCTCTCCGCCTCATCCTTTCCGTACCGAGGATCTCTTGTCCGCGCTCAAGGTTGCCCCGGAGGTTTCTGGTGGCTACAATCGCAAACTTTTCCCTCACTGGTCCCGCACCGGTGGCTGCACCACCAGGGAGAGCGTCCTGCGCAGGGACGCGGTGTCGAAGTTTCCTGACCGGGCCCCGTCGGAGTCGTGCAAGGTGGTATCGGGTGTCTGGTTGTCGGTTTACGATAATCAGACCGTCTACGCCGCCGCCGATCTGGACGTGGACCATGTGGTTTCGTTGAGCGAGGCCTGGAGGAGCGGGGCTAGGCTCTGGTCGCCGGCTAGGCGGAAGAAGTTCGCCAACGATCTGTCGGATTCCAGGACCCTGAGGGTCGTGACCGATGACGCCAATTCGGCGAAAGGGGACAAGGATCCCGCCAAGTGGCTTCCGTCGCATCCCGAGGCGGTATGCGTGTACGTCAGTGACTGGGTGTCGATAAAGGCGCGCTGGGGTCTTTCCGTGGACGTCCGGGAACTCGCCGCCCTTCAAAGTCTCCTGGATGGTGCGTGCGCCGGTCAAACCACCGGCCGTTGGTCCTTCCCGTGACTACTATGAGCGTGGACGATCTAGTGGCTCTCAACGACTCCGGGGGGTCCGTGGCCGTGGTTATTTTGCCTGAGAGGGTTCTTCTCGATAGGTGCTTGGAAAGCCTACGTTTGCAGCAGGATGCCCTAGTGGCGGAAAAAACCCTTGTGGCCGAGCAGTCGGGCGACAACTGGCACGATGGGGCCTTCAATGCCACCGATGCCGCCGCCAGGATGGTTTCCTCGCAGGCCGACGGGGTCCGGAAGATGTCCGGGCTTCCAGTGGTCGCGTCACCCGACGACGACGAGAAGAGGGTTACGGCCGGGAGTCTGGTGACCTTCGTTCAAGGTTCCGAGACGTTTGAAATTTTGCTGGTCGGTAATGTGGGTCTTTACAGGGACGACACCGGTTTGAGTCTGTGTTCGGTGGGTTCGCCGCTAAGCAGGGTTTTGTTGGGGTTGAGGGTGGGGGATGTTTCGTCTTTCCGCGGGCAGTCCGTTCGTGTTACTGGTTTAAAACAGTCTAGACTAGGGGCCCTCGTGGAGGCGAATCTGGCGCTTTACGCCTGATCGCGCTTGGGCATAAAAAAATCGGGTACCTTCGTACCCGACTTCTTTAGAGGATCTCTATGGTCTTTAGAAATTCCTCGAACGTACCCTTCCATCCGGGGCTGATGCCCGCGGCGTTCTCTTTGGCGTAATTGGTGACGTTCTCCATGCCGGCTGCCCGGTATGCAAAGCAGTCGTCGAATACCGCGGTCGGTTCGTTGTGGTGCTCGCACCAGCAACTGCCGCCTCTTTCCAGCATTTCCCGGTGGCTGTTGGGTATGTCGTACTCCGTCTGTTCGACGACTTTTCCGCCGAGGATTTTCAGCGTTCCGCCCCATCCCTGTTCCTCCTCGTATGAGTAGTCTATGGAGAGGTGCTTGAACTCGTCGATGAGTTTGTCGATGACGCCGACCGGAGGGGACCAGGCGGTGTCGAAGGTGTACACTAGTGTACCTAGTCCGTCGGTGGTACTCGGCGGGGTCATTTGGATTTCTGCGTGGCAGGCGTCCCATTTTGAGCCCCAGTTGGCGATGTTCCAGTCGTACCAGTTCTCGTTTTCTTCGTTTGGCCTGGGTATCAGGCTATCGAAAGAGATGGGTCCTGCCTGGTCTTTCGGGTCTCGTGGTTTGAGTCTCTCGCTTACTGCGTGGAGATCTTTTTCGCATCCTTGTAGGGTTATTTTGTTGTAAACCCAGTTAGGCATGTTTTCTCCTTTTTTTGGGTAGTGTACACAGTTGCCGCTGCGTTGCGCCATACTATTGTGCCTTTGGGACTTTTCCGGGCATTCGGGTGCACGTACTCGCGCCCCTGCATCTATGTTTATCGCTAGCCGGGCAGTTTTAGGGAGGCAAACAGCAGGCCCGTCGTGCCGATGCTGACGATATGATAGCCTGCATCGTCCTGGTATTTGTACTGACTTGGGGTGTCTCGACCGCCCTGGTCGGCGTAGTCTCCGCCGGCTCCGCTCCGCTCTGGTTCCTTGTTGCCGCCCCCCTGCTCGTGTCGTTGTTTGTAGCGGTTCTTGCGCATCGATCCGTCACCCCGGAGTCGGGGGAAAGCGACCCCGGACGCCGCCGGGTTCTCATAGGACTGGATTACCTCGGCGATCGTTTCGTCGACGTCGTCGCCTTCATGGTCCCACTGGCCGCAACCGGTCTGTTGTTCGTGATGGCGCTGCCGACACCTAACGCGCCGATGGGCATCGCAGGCTGGGCGATTCTGGTGTGTTCGGCCGGTGGCGGGTTCGCGCTAATGCGACGTTCACGGCTGTAGTTGGGGCTTACAGGTAGATGGACAAGGCCGATCTCGTAGTGATCGGAGCAGGTCCGGCAGGGTCCGCCGCGGCCATCCGCTACCTGCAACTGCGGCCCTCTGCTCGGGTCGTCGTCTTGGACAAGGCGCAGTTTCCCCGTGACAAACCCTGCGGAGACGGTCTCGGACCGGATGCGGTCGACGAACTGGTAACCCTGGGAGCCGTCGAGGTTCTGCGTGGACGGGTGCCCATCACGTCGGTGGTGCTGCAGAGCCCGTCGGGGCGGCGGGTCACCGGTTTGCCGCCCCGCCCCGGGTTCGTCGTTCCACGGTTCGAACTCGACGCCGGTCTTGTGGCGGTCGCCCTGTCGATGGGTGCCGAAATCGTGCACGAGCGCATCGAGTCCCTCGAGCGCACTGGCGCCGGCGTGGTAGTCAACGACAGATACGGCGCCGCGGTAGTGGTGGCCGCTGACGGAGCGAACTCGCGGTGCCGCGCCCTTCTCGGTCTCGATCGCGCGCCCGATGACCATGCGGCGTTTGCCGTACGCGGTTACGCCGTGTCCGACGCGGCGGCGTTGGAAATCCGCTGGGAGCGGCATCTCTTCCCGGCGTACTCGTGGGTCTTTCCGATCGGCGACGGTAGGGTCAACATCGGCTTCGGCTGCCTCCACTCCCGCCTCACCGGGGATAAACCCAAGGAGAGACTCTGGAACGCGCTGACTGAAACCGTCGACTTGGTGCCTCTCGACGGGACGCTGCGGGCCCATCGTCTGCCGTTCACCTCGTCTAAACTGGCAATAGCCGCCGGTCCGGTACTTTTCGTCGGCGATGCTGCCGGCATGGTCAACCCTCTCTCCGGGGAAGGCATCTACTATGCTCTCGCCACCGGACGGATGGCTGCCGCGGCGGCGGCCGCGCACGGTTGCAGTGCAGCCCGGGCGTATGAGTCGGCCGTGGAAAAGTCGTTCCGCCGTCATTTCCGGTCCACAGCGATCGCTCATCGTCTGCAGCGTCTGTCTCGCAACGTCGACGCCGCAATCGCCGCCGCCCAGGATTCTCCGCTGGTGTTCGAGGCCCTGACGGATTTAGCTCTCGGTCAAGGCCGTCTAACGGTGACCATGGCGACTGGGGTTGCCAGACGGTGGCTGCTGCCGTAATCCTCCGGTTAGGCCGGGCCCGAGGAGTGCTATGCCGCCGCCTCCGATCAAGGCACAGTTATCAATGTATGGGAATGTTTGACACTGTTTTTTTGCGGCGCCCTCTCCCCGCCCCGGAACCCCGTCTGTCGCCGCCGCTGCTGGAGGAGATGCGCGCCATGGTTGAACTCTCGGGTCTTCAAACAAAGGACATGGAGTGCCTGTTGGATAAGTACGTCATACATGCCGACGGGAGCCTGGAACGCGAGACCAGGGAGTGGTTCGATACCCCGTTGTTCGCCCCTGCGGAAATGATCGATTTTCACGGCCGGCTTCGCTGCTACACCGTGTTCGTTCCCCGGACCCACCCGGCCGTCAGTTTGTACGTAGAGTACACTTTCAAGTTCACTGACGGAGTACTGGTCGAGGTGGAGAACGCCCGTTTGCAGTGTCTGGATCCGTCCGCGGATTTGCGGGAGATTCTCGACTCAGGCCTGGCCGCCAACGACGGTGACTTCGACCGGGCGGACCACACCTGACGTGTTAGGTAGTATGTTTTTGTTTGCTATGGTTATTTCCGGTGGTCTTGCCGCCATCCCGCCGGTGCGCTCGGAAAGTTTTTATCGTGAGTAGCAACAATCTAGAGGTGGTTTTCCTCGGCGGCCTGGGAAGTATCGGCAGGAACTGCATGGCCCTCAAACTCGATCGCGAGATTCTGGTTATAGACTGCGGGATCATGTTCCCCAGGGATCCGGCCGACAAGGAGAAGGGTGTGATCATTCCGGACTTCTCGTGGTTTGACGGGGATTCCAAGATAGTCGGCGCGGTCGTCACCCACGGCCACGAGGACCATATCGGCGCATTTCCGGCGCTTCTCAGCCGGCACTCTTTCCCTGTTTACGGTTCCCCCTTCAGTCTGGGAATGCTCGGCAACAAGATCAGAAAGGGCAACCGCGGGGTCAAGATGGTTCCGGTTCATGATTTTTCCAGGGTGAGGATAGGAGGTTTCGATGTGGAGTTCGTGCCGGTCACCCATTCGGTTCCTTCAGCCCACGCCATCGTGGTGCACACCCCCAAAGGGGCGATAGTTCACTCCGGCGACTTCAAACTGGACCTGACCCCCGTGGACGGCAGGCGTACCGGTTTGAGTCGTCTGGGAGAAATATCCCGCAAAAGCGGGGTCCTCATGTTGATGCTGGATTCCACCAACGCGGGGGAGAGGGGCCACTGCGCCTCGGAAAGTTCGGTGGGGGAGGTTTTGCGTAACATCTTCAACAAGAATTCGGACAAGCGGATCATAACCGCGACTTTCGCCAGTCACATCCACAGGATCCAGCAGGTGATCGACGCCGCCTTGGCGCAGGACCGAGTGGTGGTGCCTCTGGGCAGGGCCATGGTGAACAACATAGATCTCGCCCGGGGTCTGGGTCTTCTCCATGTAAGTGACCGGAGTTTGGCGAAGATGTCCCAGGTGGACGATTATCCGCCGAACAAGGTGTGCATAATAGCCACGGGATCCCAGGGTGAACCGACCGCCGCCCTGACTGCGATGGCCAAAGGCGAGCACCCGGACGTAGACCTGGGGCCCAAGGACGCTGTGATCCTCTCGAGCAACACCATCCCTGGAAACGAGTTGGGGGTGGCCAACACCATCGAAGCCCTTTTGCGCAGGGGTGTCACGGTCGTTCATTCCGGTCTGGCCGACGTGCACGCCTCGGGCCACGCCCAGAGCGAGGATCTCAAGATGTATTTGAGTATAGTGAACCCACGCTGGTTCGTGCCGATCCACGGGGAGTACATCCACATGCACGCCAACCGTTCCCTGGGTGTGGTGATGGGGGTGCCCGAGGAGAGGGCCCTGCTGTGCCAGGACGGGGACGTTCTTCTGGTCAAAGGTCGGGAAGTTTCCCGCGGTAAAAAAGTTTCCGGCAAGTACGTTTTCCATAACGACAGGTCCCGTTCTTCCGGCCGCCCGCGTCACGCCAGGTAGGTTTACCCGGGCTTTCAGCCGAGGTTTTTCATGTACTCCAACACCCTGCTCTGGGTGGGTTGGTGTAGTTCTCCTGCAAGTTTGCCGTCGCGCATGAACACCACCCTGTCGGCGTAACTCGCCGCCCCCGCGTCGTGGGTCACCATGACTATGGTCTGTTTGAACTCGTCTACTGCGTGCCGCATGAAGCGTAGTATGTCTCCGCCGGACTTGGAGTCGAGGTTGCCGGTGGGTTCGTCGGCGAATATTATTTCCGGCTTGCTGACCAGCGCCCTTGCTACCGCAACCCTCTGCTGCTGCCCTCCCGACAGTTCACTGGGGCGGTGTTTGACCCTGTCCGCCAGCGACACCATTTCCACCACCGTCTTCAGCCATCCGGCTTCCGCCGACCGGCCGCCGAGCGCCAGGGGCAGGGTTATGTTTTCCTTGACGTCCAGGGTGGGTATCAGGTTGAAGCCCTGGAAGATGAACCCTACTTTGTTTCTCCTGAGTTCCGTGAGACGTTTGTCGCTCAACCCGGAGAGGTCGGTCTCCCCGATGTAGGTTTTACCTGACGTAAGGGAGTCCAGTCCGGCCAGGCAGTGCATCAGGGTGGACTTACCGGATCCGCTCGGGCCCATTATGGCGTTGAATTTCCCCTGTTCGAAGTCCACGGTCACCCCGTCCAGGGCTTTCACGGAGTCTTCCCCTTTTCCGTAGGTTTTGCGGGCGTTTTCGGCGCGCGTGGCTGCCACAGGCATGGGTCGTCGTGTCACCGGTTCGTTTCGGTCAGCTGAAGGATTGTCCGCATCCGCAGGTTCGCGAATTGTTGGGGTTGGTTATTTTGAAACCTTTTCCGTTCAGTCCGTCGCTGTAGTCCAGGGTGGCGCCGTTGAGAAGTTTTCCAGAGTCGCTGTCTATGGTCACGGTAATGCCTTCCTGTTGCAGTACGGAATCCGTATCGTTCTTGTCCCCGTCGAAGAACATCTCGTAGGAGTATCCGGAGCATCCCCCCGGACGCACCGCTATGCGCAGCGCCATGCCTGCTTCCCCCTCTGCCTCCAGTAGCTCTTTTACCTTGGTTGCCGCGGAACTTGTTACCGTAATCATACTATTGATTGTGCCCGCGCCCCCACTTTTTGCAGTCAGGTTCGCCTTTCCTCGATGGTGGCCGTTCGCCTCCGCCGGCTGTACGGAGGCCGCCCGCAAGGCACCGCCCGGAAAGTGGGTGCCCGCGCCCAACGAGGATTTGCGGGGTTTCGATTTCAGCAAAGCCGGCCTGAGTGGTGCGGTCATGCCCAACGCTTCGCGCAACTAGGGTCCTTGCGGCCGGTTCAACCGAAGCGATCGCCGACATCGCCGAGTCTGTCGCCGATGCCGCCCGCTCGACTGCGGAGAAACTCTAATCTCGCCAGCGCGGTGGGAGCGTGGTTGTCGCCGTGACGGCCCGGGGCACGATAGACTAGGACCGTGACCAACCAACCCACCCTGCACTTCCCCGGCCGGAGCGAGCCTCGGCGAGGCCTGGAGAACACCGCTTCCCTGCACCGTCTCCTTTTGCTGCCCGGCATCGGGCACGTCGCGGCTGTCAAGATCGCGGCACGGTACGATACCTGGGAGGAGTTCCTCGCGAGCGACCCCGGGGACGTCCCCGACCGCAGCAGTATGAAAGCGACGCAGCTCTTGCGCGCCGCCGCCGATACTCCCGAGCCCGCTCTTCCGACAGGAGTGCGGGCGATCTCCCGTTTCGACGACGATTGGCCCGCGTGGCTTGACTTCCCGGGTGCTCCCGTCGTGGTCTTCTACCGCGGCTCTCTCCCGCCCGGTGGCGGTATCGCCATCGTCGGCACCCGCAACCCGACCAGGTTTGGTGCACGCGCCGTACGCGCGTGCACCGAGACGATCGTCGACCTCGTCCCTGGTACCTTCACCGGGGTGGTCTCCGGTCTCGCTCGCGGTGTCGACACCCTGGCGCACAACGCCGCACTCGCAGCGGGGATCCCCACCTGGGCGATCCTCGGCTCCGGCGTAGACGTCCCCACCCCGAGCGTCAACATCGGGCTGGCCGAACGCATCATGGAGGCGGGAGGCGGCCTGCTATCCGAGCAGGTGCCGGGAACCGAGCCGAACAAGGGGACGCTCATAGCCCGTAACCGCCTTCAGGTCGCCTCGTCGTCGCGGGTCTTCATCGCCGAGTGCGGCCTGCCGTCGGGGACGCTCCACACCGCCAGGTACGCGATCGAGCAAAGCCGCAAGATGATCGTCGCGAGACCGACCTCGGCGAGGGACAACGCCAGCACGACCACGGAAGGAAACCGGCGGCTCCTCGATCCGCAAGGGTGCGACCCTTCGGACCTGGGCGCCAGCGGGGAGACCGCCGAGCGCATCCGGTCCCGCCGCCCCGTCGCCGACGCCTCCATGCCGGTGTGACCTTTCCGGTCGCGGCGGGTCGCATGCAATCTCGACCCGGCAACCAGGCGCCCGGTAGGGGTAGCAAACCACGTAGACATATTCGGTGTGGGCTTCTGTTGTTTAGCCGGGGTTTCGGCACAATTATGTAGGCATGCCCCGCGTAGCAAAAATTACGATTTTTTCCCTACTCTGTCTTCTCGTCGGCTGTTCGTCGAGTTCCGACCCCGTCGCTCCTTCCGCCTCGTCTCTGCCCGTCGCCTCGCTGCCCACCTCCACCGATGTGGCCTCGTACTGCAAGGGAGCCTATTCGTTGAACGCCTCCGAGTCTTTCACCGAAGGTTCCCCGGCGGTAACCAGTGACGGTTCCGGTTTAAACGTGAGGCTGACCGTGGTCGAACCCGTCGGTTGTGCTCCCGTAAAGGACGTTGAGGTGGACCTGTGGCACAACGGGCCGGAGGGCGTCTATTCCGAGTCGTGGCGTTCCAAGCAGCGTTCGAACGCTACCGGTCAGGTGTCCTACCGGACCGCGGTCCCAGTTGAGGGTGAGGGACCCAGGCACGTGCATGTCAGGGCGGTTTACCGGGGATTCGCCTACTGGTGGGTGCTCATGGTGGACGAACCCTCGGGTTCCGAGCCTCTCGTGATCGACGTGACTTTGGTGCTGGCCTCCATACGGGTTTCCGCCCCCACCACCGTTCCGCCGGCGTTGAACTACTGAGCCTCGACCGCTTCCTCGGGTGTTCGGCACCGGGTTGGCACGGCGCCAACGGCGCGTGTCGCTCAGGGCTTGCCGATCTGTTTGGCCTGTTGTGTGCGCCTTGTTCCCGGTCGTCACTCTCCCTGCCACGCCGCGCATGATCCTTCTAGGTCGCGGATCGTTATTTTGTCCCTGTTGGCGTGCGTTATCCGGTTTTCCGGGTCTTTGCGCAGGTTGAAGGTGTTGAACGTCATCGCCGTGGTGTCTATCGACAGGATGCGGCCTATCAGCGGGTCGCCCAGGTTTAGCAGCAATTTGATGGTCTCAAGGGCCTGTATCGACCCGACGATGCCCGGCAACACGCCGAGCACGCCCGCTTCCGCGCAACTCGGCGCCATCTCGGCGGGTGGCGGTTCGGGCACCATGTCGCGGTACGTCGGGCCGCGCAGCGGGTGGAACACGCTGACCATTCCCTCAAAGCGGAAGATCGAACCGTGGACCACCGGGATGCCGAGTTTCACGCTCGCGTCGTTCAATAGGTAGCGCGAGGGGAAGTTGTCGGCCCCGTCGACGATCACGTCGTAGCCTGAGATGATGTCGACGATGTTGCTCGCCTCTAGGCGCGTGTCGTAGGTGACGACGTCGATGTCGGGGTTCAACAGCGTGAGGGTTTTTTTGGCGGAGTCCACCTTGCGTTCGCCGACGCGGTCGCTGTTGTGCAGAATCTGGCGTTGCAGGTTGCTCGCGTCGACCTCGTCCATGTCGACGATGCCTAGCGTGCCCACCCCGGCGGCGGCGAGGTACAACGCTGCCGGCGAACCCAGGCCGCCTGCGCCCAGCAATAAGACCTTGCTTTGCAGCAGTTTCGCCTGGCCGTCCACGCCGATTTCCGGCAGCAGGATGTGCCGCTGGTAGCGTTTTTTCTGTTCCGGTCCCAGGACTGCGGGTTTGCTCCAGGGGCGGTTCTCGTTCTTCCACTGGTTGAATCCTCCGAGCATGCTCACCACCTTCGTGTACCCCAGGTCCTTGAGGGTTTTTGCCGCCAGGGCGCTGCGTACTCCGCCGGCGCAGTATACCGCGATTCCTGCCTGTTTGTCGACTATCCTGGTTTCCACCTGGGCTTCCAGGTGCCCGCGCGGGATGTGTACCACGTTTCGCAGGCTTCCTTGTTCGTATTCTTCGGCTTCGCGCACGTCCAGCAAGGTCACGGTCCCGTCGGCTATCATCGCGGATACGGTCCCGGTGTCTACTTCCTCTATTTCTCGTCGCGCGGATTCTAGGATGTGTTTGAAGGTGGTCATGGTTTGGTGTGTCCTGTTCTCCTGTGTTGAGGTGGCGTCCTACCCACTGTGCCCGGGGTCGGGGATTGGGCACAGTGGGTAGTATGCATCTCGATATACTCACCCTCGGTAGCCCGGCCCTGGGACGCAGGGCGCAAGAGGTTTCCAACGTGGATGGACGGTACCAGGAACTGGTCTCCTCCATGTTCGAGGTCCTCTACCGTTCCGGGGGGTTGGGGTTGGCCGCAACCCAGGTGGGCGTGATGGAGAGGGTGTTCGTTTACGATCTCGGGGGCGCCCCGCGGGTCTTGTTCAATCCCGTGATAGTTGAGACTTCCGGGGAATGGTCTTTCGTGGAGGGCTGCCTGTCCATGCCGGGTCTTTTCGTGGATCTTGTGCGTCCGCGGAGCGTTCTGCTTTCCGCGGTTTCCGCGGACGGCGAAAATGTTAACGTCGAGGCGACCGACCTGTTGGCCAGGTTGTACCAGCACGAGGTGGATCATCTCGACGGGGTGTTGCTGATAGACAGGCTTTCGAGTTCGGAGAAGTCCAGGGTGCTGGACGAGTATGCCCGCACCCCGCATTGGGTGTAGTGTCCTCTTGTTTTACGGGCATCATAACTCGGTGGCATAACTAGCGAATCGGGCTCGCCCTGCCGCACTTGTTGTCCCGGGCACCCTGACGCAGGATTCCGGCCGCCGAACAATGACCTACCATGGCCTATCGCCTGAAACTCGCCCAAAAGATAACCGTCGTCAAGAACGTCTGGGATCTCTCGCGTGTGGACGGCCCGGCACCCGTTCCTGTTGGGAGGATCAGTCAGGCGCGCATGAAACTCAAGGAGCGCGTCATCTGCACCACCCCGGACGGCACGGCAACCCTCTTCACCGTCCAGGGCCGCAACATACTCGAGATCCGCGGCACCTACGAAGTCGCGGACGCTGCCGGCAACGTCCTGGCCGTGATCACCAAGGATTTCCGTGCGTCGCTGGGCCGGTCCACGTACGTCGTCGAGTCTTCCGCCGGCACGTGGAAGGTCACGGAGACCAACCCGACGCTCGCCGTCCTTCGGCGCATCGTCAACGTCGTCGTCGACATCCCCTGGCTGCTGCCCATTCAGTTCAGCATCCTCGACGCGGGCGGCAATAGTGTCGGATGTATCAACCGTGTCGTCCTGCGCATCAGGGATACCTACGACATCGCCGTCACCGACGACCGGCTGGACCAGCGCGTCGCCGCTGCCGTCGGTGTCGCCGTTGACGCCTTCATGAACCGCTAGGTTCGTCGCCCCGCCGCGCCGTTCTCGTCGCCCATAGATGCGACTTGCGCCATTGGATTTAGAGAGTTTCGCACCGACAGTTAATGGTGTAAAATCGCGCCGCAACTAACAGGAGGCTTTATTAAAACAGCAAAAGGCAAACCGTCGAAAGGTTGCATGGCCGCCGGGTTCACCTGGTTGGACGGTGACGGGAACTTCATTCAGGTGTCCTGGGCGTCCCTCAACGAGAAGGATGAGCGCCTGTACGTCCACGACGGTACCCGCTGGAAACGCCTGCGAAAGGTGGATCAGGCCGTAAGGTACGGTTCGCATGTTCGCGTGGCCATTGCCGGTAAGGACGCCGACGAGGGGACGCTGGAGTCCGAGAGCAAGATGGTGCCGGCTTCTATGCTGACCGGTCGCGGTTCGGAGAAGGTGGCTCGTCTGAGGAAACTTGGCGCGTTGTCGCCGACCGTGGTAACGATGAGCAGACTGTGGGATAGTTTGGATGACGAGTCACAGAAGGCTGTAAAGAACCTCTGGGAAAAACGGTCTCATGAGGTGATCTCGGATATTAGTTTGCTCGACCGACGACCTACTTCGCGAGGGCCTAGTCCGGAAGTTGCCTTCTTGCGGTCATCGCTGCTGAAAGCAGGGTTTGCCGGCGGCATAGGCGCGGGAAAAGAGGATCTAATAGGGGCCCTCGCTCTTCCCCCCAACGTAAGTAGGTTGGATTTCACCAGGTTTCTTCTCTCAAGCGGGATCCACGACGACCCGCCGCTTTCCTATTACTCGCATGGTTATCAATTCCAATGGGACCCGAGCCGTCTGGATAGTTACGCCCCGCAGGACGCAACCAGTGTGAACAGTGAGGCCGCTTACATTGCGCGTTTCGCCGAGAGCGACGATCCTCTGCGTGACGCCTTGAATCATCGCTACGAGATGCATAGCACCGACAAGGAGGAGGCTCTTGCGGCTTCCGCCCTGATTTCTTCTTGTGCGCTGACGGCGGCAGAGGCCCTTGTTCTGGTTCGCGAACACGGTCTGGCGGGCGCCGCCGGGGACAAACTCGCTCTCATGGCCGCCGGGATAGCCCGCCACGGCGGTGCCGGGGCGGGCGAGATTATCGTCGACGTCAAAGAACTTTTCGATGCCGATCCTAGAGCCGCCGAAGAAAAGTATGGTACGGTGAAGATGGTACTTGCCAGGATGTTCCCTGCTTTCAGTATCGATGAGCGCCGCCTGCTACTCAGTCAACTGCACCTCGCCCCGAGTCTACCTTATGAAGGGCGCGCCAAAACGATCATCGAGGAGACGAATCTTGGAAATTTGCAGAACATACTCAGTCTCATGGAAGCGCCGGGGCATGGCGCGGCCCCGACGCAAAACTTAGAATTGGCGCTGCGCGCCGTTGCGACCTTCGGGGACAAGGCCTCGGACTGGCTGAAGAATACCGCTACGTCCCCTGCTTTGGATGCGGTCAGAAGCCGCGACCTTCTGCCCAAGATGCCGGAAGTCAGTGGCAGGATAAACGCACTGACCAGGAGCCTGGAAAAGCCACCGCCTTCCGATGAGGAGGTTTTGTCGTCAGCCAGGTTGGCCGGTTTCTACGAAGGCCTGCTCAATGCCGGTGAAAAGTCATCGCTGACCGCGGTGATGCGCAGTCTGACAGACGCGGACTTGCGCGCCGTTCTGCCGAATTCCAAGGAGATGAGTAACCGCGTTAAAAATGTCGCCGACCGTTTGAAGTCCGGTGACATCACCGGGGAGGAGCGCGAACGGCTCGAACCTATCCAAGCATGGTTGGAAAAGTACTCCCGCGCCCTGAAACAGGTCGCCAACGACCCCTCGTTCCAGGACGAACTTGACCGTTTGCTGTCGCAAGCCCGGGATGACGAGAACCTCCTGTCTTTTCTGGCCCCGGACGTAGGCAATCCCAGGGAACTGAAGAACATCCAGAAAAAGCGCAATGATCATGTGAGTGTAGTAGCGGGTGCCGGCCAGAAGTTCTTGACGGCCGCTTCCGAGAGCGAGCATGCCCTGTGGGGCACCAATTTTTTCGGCGACGCGATCGACAAGGGGGACGTCGTACCGCAGGATTTAGAAATGAAGCGCGCCGCCCAACGAAAGGAACTCGAGCACTTGAATGCCTACAGGGACGCTCTCACCGAAAACGACGAGGAGAGTATCGCGAGTATCGGACGGATTCTCCGCGGGGGAGAGCCCGACGAACGCGCCCGGGTGAGCATTCACGATGCGCTTTTCTGGCTGCCGACAAATGTCTCCTCCGCCACCGCCGCGGACGGTACCCGTTTCGGCGACTGGCTGCTCGCCGATAACCGCGGCGCGGGCGCGATGGAAGGGGAGCAAGGCCGCATCTCTCTCCAATTGGTGGCGGACTCCTGGGCACTTTTCGGCGGGAAGAATGCCAACATGCGGGATATCGTAAAAGCGCGCATGAGTATGGACTACGGCGGCCACACCGACCCGGCCAGTTCGTTCTTTGCCGCTTCGAAAGTCGCCGCCTCTAATGCCGACATAAGTCTCGTCCATCTCCACTACTCGCAGAACATACCGAGCGTGTTGCCGGTGGGCAAGGTGTTCACCCCCCGCGAGGAGTCGGGTGACGCTCCCGCGTCGGGGTATCGCGGCTATTTCCTGGGCCGAGACGACCCGCGGGGCATGCAGCTGGGCCTGCTTACTGACTGTTGTCAGCACACGGGCGCGGCCGGGCGGTCTTGCGCCGAGGCGGGACAGTCCCACCCGGCCAGCGGGTTTTTCGTCGTGGAGGATGCCGCCGGTACGGTGATAGCGCAGTCCTGGGTTTGGGCGGCCAAAGACGGGAGTGACCCTCAGGGGGCTTCGACGGGTGTGATTTTCGACAACATCGAGGCGCGTCTGGGCGGTTCGCACGAACGCACACGCATGGTTCGCTCTATCTACGACAGCGCCGCCGCCGAACTATCCACGCGGTTCGACCGGGTACTGGTGGGCTCCCATGGCAACGACGTCAGCGTACAGGACCTGCCCATCACGAACCACAATTTGAGTCAGGCGGACATAGGCTACCATGCCTACGTGGGTGACTCGGCTACGCAGAGGGTGTGGCATGACCGACGCTCGGCACACGAAACCAGGGTGAGCGTGAACCCTAAAGGGTTCACCGTCAATCGCGTCGACGGTGACGGCGTCGAGTCTTCGTTCTCGTATACTGCCGCCAGCATTCCCGCGGAACTCAGGAGCCTGCGCAGGACTATCGACGCGCGATCGCGCGAGGCGGGTATCCCCGCTGGTGTTAATACTATGGACGCCATATACGATTTGCTGGAGAAAGATCCTTCCGTGTTTCCTGTGGTGCGCCGCCTGCGTGCTCTTGAGAGCATGATGCAATCGAGCCCCGGGTGGGGCATGGGGTTGTTTGAGGACGGCGAGGATTGCAACCTGGTGGAGATCCGCGGCCCGGCCGGACGCGCGTTGGCGATCGAGGAACTATCCAAGACCGGCTTCGGTACCTACAAATTTCGCGACAAGTCCGGCAACGAAGAGTTAGTGGAGATAGAACAACAGAAGAGCGAACACGGCATGCACGCGGATTACCAGACTCTCCCCGCGAACTATCGTGACATGTCCAAACTCGTCGACTCTCTCCGTACGGCGGGCATGAGCGAAAAAGAAGCCATTGAGTATATGGAGTTTTTCCCAGGTGACATGGGTTCCGCCCACAAGGCATGGAGTAACGGGTGGCCGGCGTCTGCGGCATACGTCGCCGCCTACGGTGACGCGAACCCTGCTGCAGGTCGCAACGCGCCGGCGCGTCTCAGCGAAATGTTGTGGCTAGGTCTCCTGCCTTGCCCGCAGGCGATCACGGACATAGAAAACAAGGAGGCCAGAGAGAAAGCCGCCTACCAGTATGCAAAGATAGCATCATCTTCCCGGGAACCCCACGCTGCTGCTGCCGCGTTGGCAAGTCCGAAAGTACGGGAGCGTGTCGATTTCATCAGCGCACTGTCCGACGTTGCTCGCGCGTCGGATGAGCGACTGGTAGCCCGGTTTGCCGCCACCCCCGGTCTCGGTAAGTGGGCGGACGTCCCCGCGGCGGACAGATGGGAGAGCCTCTCCTCCGAACTCAAGGAATCGGCAAAAAGTATCGAACTGACACCCGCACACCAGGCTCTAGTACAAAAAGGCATCGCGGCCCTGGGTCTGCATGAACCCTCCCCGTGGACCGGTGCAGACGAAACTCTGACCGCCGCCATGCAACTGGCCGCCGAAAGAATGCTGAATCCTTCGTCAGGCGAGGTCGCCGCCCGCAGCGGTGTGTCCGCCTTTCCCATTCACGACTCTGCTTTGGCCGCGCGCGACAGGGTCCCCGTGGAGCTGCTTCTAACCCGAGAGATGACGCAAGTCGACCCGTCTGCCAGGTGGCCCGTGGGCAACATCGCGTGGCCGTCCGCGAACCACCAACGTCTGGCTTTCTCCGCGGAACTCGCCACCCGGGGCCTGTCCCCCGAAGAAACCGCTCTTCTGGTGTCTACCGCCGTATCCTCCACCTGCACTTCCCGCGACTTTTCTCTTGCCGCGTCCTCCGATGCCTTGGTGGAGTACACCAAGGAAATCCGCCTCGCGCATAGGGAGGTACAGAAGGGACTGCACCGTGAACTCAAGAGAACCGATATAGGGCGGGCACTACATATGCCCTCTACATATGTTCCGAGCGGCGATGATGTGGTTAGACTATCCTCACTGTCGGAACCTGAGTACGATGACGCACTGAAGGTGGATAAGCATTCCGCAGCCCGCGGCCGGGAGTTCCTGGAAAAACAGTTACGCGACGCGCCCCGATACGACGAAAGCCCCGAAGCCTACGAAGCCCACCAAACCAAGGTCGCGCAAGAACGGGCCGATTACAGGAAGATCATGCATCACGTACTCGTACCCGCGAGCGTGCCACTCTCCGTAGCGGAGTCTCTCGTCGACGAGGTAAACAGGGCCAGGGAGGTGTGCGAGGCGGCGGGGGAAGATCCGCAAGGCGGCCACAACATGCCCGACTATTATTTCTCCGATATCGAGGACATGCTCGCAGTGGCCTCCTACACGGGCAGCATGGACGACTTCAGGGACAAAATCAACCCCAATGCCCTATCTACGCGAAATAGTATCGAGGTGGCCGCGCCGCTGTTGAACGAACTCGTCCCGCTTCTGCCTCCCCTCGACGAGGAGGCCGCGGACCGCAAGGACCAGTTTTCCGTCACGGAGATAGCCCGCGCCCACCTTTCCGGGTGCACCGCCGCCGATATAGCCGATATAGCCCGTATAGCCCCGGTGGCAACGTCTTACTCCGCAGACGTTGCCGCGGGCACTGACAAGAGCGGGGAGCAGGACGACCATAGTGATGATTGGACCCCGGAGAAATCCGCAAGGCGTCTACGCCGGGCTCTTCAGGTGTCCGCAACCCTCAGGGCGGCCCGCGCCAAGGGGGTAGATCGGGTGGCGCTGGAAACCGTCGCCGGTATCGTGTCGGAAAGATCGATGAGCAGTATGGCGGATTATCCGCTTGACGCCGGCGGCGAGGCGGAGGTCGCCTGGTGGCTTGACTTCGTCGCCAATCACCCCGAGGCCATCGAAAGTATCCGCGAGAAGTTTGACGAAATTTCCATCATCGAGGATCGATCCCCGGACAGGTCCGATAATTTTTGGTATCGTAGATCAGTACGCGGTCTTGTCGCAGAGTTTGGCGGGATGCCGGATTCCCTGGGGGGTCCGGGCGCCGCCTTTGCGGAGACCGTGTCGCCGTCGCGGATGTAGGTTCCTTTGGGGTTTTCCGGATACTTGTCGCGGCATTGCGTGCCGTAACAGTCGTAGGTAATCGTATGAGACT
>Ga0194130_10000753_pt1 | contig 57019 bp, 55 predicted proteins | sample TA2KigsurfametaG_FD_160084 | JGI IMG/M metagenome (GOLD analysis project Ga0194130, IMG submission 160084) | Freshwater microbial communities from Lake Tanganyika, Tanzania - TA2015050 Kigoma 12 surface | ecosystem: Environmental > Aquatic > Freshwater > Lake | place: Tanzania: Lake Tanganyika...
ATCTGGTGGACGGCGAATGCCTCAAGGGGGACCTGCGGGCCCTGCTGGAGCAGCTGCCGGAGCTGCAGGGTCGGGTGCTGAAGATGCGCTACGGCATCGATGGGGAGGAGCCGATGAGCCTCACCGGCATCGCCCGCACCCTGGGCATGAGCCGCGACAAGACCCGCAACCTGGAGCGGCGCGCCCTCGAAGGGATCCGCCACCACTCCCGCTCCCTGGAGGCCTACCTGGTGGCCTGAGCCCAGGAGGGCACGGCCGGAGGCCAAGCCAAAGGCACGGCCATGAAAAAGCCCCCGTTTCCGGGGGCTGCCGACCGTTTCGGCGAAACTCAGTAGCGGGCGCGACCGCCGCCGGCGCCACCGCCGCCACCACCACCGGTGCGGGGCTGGGCCTTGTTGACCCGGATCATCCGCCCCATCCACTCGACGTCCTGAAGGTCGTCGATGGCCTTGGTTTCATCAGCCTCATTGGCCATTTCCACGAAGGCGAAGCCGCGCTTGCGGCCGGTTTCCCGGTCGAGGGGCAGGCTGCAGTTACGCAGCGCTCCATATTGCGCAAACAGATGGTTGAGATCCTCCACCTCCGCATCGAAGGAGAGATTTCCAACGTAAATCGTCATGAACAGAGAAACAATTATGAACCGATTCGTCGATAGCCCTTTCAGGACGTTGTCACTCGCCGAAGAGAAATCTTTGAATCAACAGAAGCGTACAGCCTGGCTGGACTGGCAGGCTGGGGCCCCTGCGCAGGGCGAACGATGAAGGAGCAAGTGACGGCCATCGCCCTGGTGGCGATCTGGGTGCTGGGCTGGGGCGTGGGGGGCTCGCTGATCGATGCCGGCCTGATCGGCGCCGGCGTCTACGACCTGGGGGGCGGCCAGGTGGGGACTCTGGTCACCTTCGTGCTCTGGAGCCTGCTGTGGGGCGGCGTCGGCCTGAAGCTGTGGCGACGCAGGGGCGCCGGGGGCTCTGAAGACGGAACGCCTTGAACACCTCGACCTACGGGCGGATGCCGAGGGCCTGGGCGCCGTAGTGCTCACTGAATTCGGCCTGGTGCTGCCAGGCGGAAAGGAGGGTCTTGGCGACCTTGCGGAGCTCCTCGATGTCGTTGCAGTTGTCGATGGCGCGGGAGTGGACGGCGATCGAGAACTGGCGGTTGAGGGAGAGGGAGGCCTGCATGTCCTGCTTGCGTTGTTTCAGAACGTTACGAGCAGTTGCCCGCTGGCGGGCGGCGGCCGGTTGAGCGGCTACCCGAACCCTGCTCAGAAGAACTGGTCGAAATTGTCGAAGTCCACGGCGCTGAAGGTGCCGTCCTGCACCTGGGCCATCAGCCGCTCCAGCTGCACCCACAGGGCACCGCCGGTGAGCAGCGACAGCACAAAGGCCACCAGCAGGGCGGCGCCGGCGGCGAAGCCGAACACCTGCAGGCTGGCGCCGATGAACAGGGTCACCCCGATCACCAGGCCCGCGTAAGGCATGGTCGTCTCCAGATTGGCGATCGGCAGCAGGGCCAGCCGGTCCTGCTTCCAGCCCTCCAGCCGGTTCTGGATCATCCGGGCGAAGGTGAGCCCGCACAGGACCGCCATGGCCAGACCGATGCCGGCCAGCATGTAGGGCGGGTAGGTGAGCGGGGCGTACTCCAGCAGGATCTCCATGGCATCCAGATCGCCGTAGGCGCCGCTGGCCTGGTCCAGCCCCGCCTGCCGAAGGGTCACGGGTGCAGCGTCGAGGGCGGCCAGCAGCAGGGACACGGCGGGGATGGGGACAGGCGATCGCGCCCGACCCTAGGCGCCGGAGCCGCCCCGTCAGAGGGACCCGTCAGCGGAACCCCTCAGCTGAATCGGCTGCGGAAGCGGCGGACCAGGGCGTTCATGGCCAGCAGCAGCAGCCCCACGCCCACGAACACCAGACCCCGCAGGCCCAGGTCGGCCTGGGCCATGTCGATGGCCAGCAGTCGCAGCAGGCAGGCCCCCAGCCCCACTAGGGCCACCCGGCGGAACTGGGGCTCCCGCAGCACCACCCCCAGCAGGTAGACGGCGAGGGCCTCCGCCGTCCAGAGCAGGGTCAGCAGGGCCCGGTCGTAGCCGCTGGCCAGCACGACGGCCACGGCGATGAACAGGGGGTGGCCAAGCCAGAGGTTGCGCCGGCGCGCCACCCGCCCGCCGACCCAGGCCAGGGGCGGCCATCCGCCCGGATCGGCCAGCCGTTCGAGATCGAGCCAGCGGCGGCAGGACAGGACGAAGGCCGTCTGCAGGCCGATCGCCACCAGCCCAGCGGTCTGGGCCGCTCCGGTGGCGGCGGGGAAAGACGGCAGGCCGATGCTGAGGCCGACCAGCAGCGACCCCACCGCCAGCCAGTAGACGATCACCCCGTAGACCTGCAGGCGGACGGCGAAACGCAGCACCAGAGCCGGCCAGACCAGGAGCAGGGCCAGCAGCGTCCAGGCGACGGGGCGCCAGGGGACGCTGATCTCCCCCTGCAGCAGCACCATCACCCCCAGCAGGGAGCCCTCGAGGAAGCAGGGCTGCACCGCCTTCCAGCTGGGCAGCCGCGCCAGGTCAGGTCCGGCCCTGAAGAACCAGCCGTGGAGGCCGACGGCGATCGCCAGCAGCTCGATCAGCAGGCGGCCGCGCACCTGCAGGACGCCGAGCGTCACCAGCTCCTGGCTGGGTCCGATCACCACCAGGAAGGAGACGCCGAAGGCGGCCAGGTAGGCCAGGGAAAGCCCCAGGGCCACCCGCACGGCGCCGCCCCGCAGCCAGCGGGTCCCGGCCAGTGCTGCGGGAGAGAGCAGCAGCCAGGCCGCCCCCGGCAGCAGCGGCGAGATCGGCTCGAGCAGCCACAGCACGCCCAGGCCCGCATCGACGCCCAGCAGCGCCAGCCCGAGGCCCTGCCGGCGGCCGCCGCCGCCACAGGCCGACAGCACCAGGGCCAGGACCGTCAGGGGTAGCAGGCGGGCCAGCAGGTGCAGCGGCGGCCAGGGTGCCTGGGCCAGCAGGGTCAGCCAGCCGGCCGCCTGGGCCAGGGCGATCGACACGGTGATGCCGTTCAGCAGACCGGGGGGGCGCCAGCGGCGTGCCGCCACCAGGACGGCGCCCATCACCACCAGGCACAGGGGCGAACGCCAGTCCTCCGGCACCACAAGGGCGGTGCCGACGGCGACCAGGCCAGCGGCCAGCCAGCCCAGCAGGGGCGGCAGGGGCAGCGGCACACCGCGGCGCTGCAGCAGCACCTGCATCGCCGCCGTCAGACCCGCCCCGACCGTCAGCACCGCCCCGGTCTGCAGCTGATGCACCGGGTCGCCCCGGAGCAGCGCGGCCCCCAGGCCGCTCAGGGCCAGCACCACCCCGGCGGCGGCACTGAGCCACCAGCCGGCGCGACGGAGCGGTCCGGAGCCCTCCCGCACGGCGAGGGTCAGGAACAGCAGCGACTCCAGCAGCACCACCCCGGCCAGCAGCGGCCCGTCGGCGATCAGCGGGGCCAGGCTCAGCAGGGCCGCGAGCACCAGGGTCTGGCCCACCAGGCCATCACCCAGGGCCAGCCAGCGGGGTCCCCGTCGCCGGGCCCCCTGTCCCAGCAGCAGCGCCGCCGCGGCGGCGACCGCCAGAGCCCCGGCGCGGACGGCCGGCGCCGGTGGAAAGAGCAGCAGGGCCAGAGCGAGACCGCCCCACTGGCTGAGCAGCAGGGCCGCGGGCACGGCCTGCAGCCGGGGAGGCGCGGCCCCCTGGCGGTGCAGCCGCAGCAGCCCCGGGCCGAACACCAGCACCCCCGCCAGGACCGCTCCGCCGACCAGGGCCGGGGAGGTGGCCAGGTTGGGGCCGTTGCGCAGGTACCAGGCGACCTGGAAAGCGCCGAACACCCAGCTGACCACGAGGCGGTGCCGCGGCCAGCGGTGCCGCAGGGGCAGCTCCGAGCCCACCAGGGCAATGGCGCCGGCGATGGCCAGGGCCGGGCCGCCCTGGGGACCGATGGCCAGGGGCACCAGGCTCACCGCTACGTGCAGGGAGGCCATCGCGGCGGTGCGGGCGATGGCGGCCAAGGCCAGGTTGGCGGCCACCCCCACGGCCAGCAGGGCCAGGGCCGGAGCCGGCTCCTCGATCCACTGGAGGCCGAGCTGGGGCAGGCCGCCGGCGGCGGCGCAGGCGAACAGGACCAGGGCGCCGCCACCGCTGCGCATGGCGTCGGTGAGGTCGCGCCAGCGCGGGCGCCGGCCCCACAGCAAGGACGGCAGGGCCAGGGCCCCGCCCGCCAGCAGGGTGAGCAGAAACCGCTCGCGGGGCCCCAGCTGCAGGCCCGCGTTGATCGTCAGGAAGGTGACCCCGGCCACCACCACGAGCACGCCGAGCAGGCCGCTCCAGTTCTCCACCAGCAGCCGCTCGATCCGCTTCCAGGGCCCGCCCGTTGCCCCGCTGGACCGGGGGGTACGGAGGGACGCGGGGGGCACCGGGGGGCGCAGCGCGGGGGTGGCCACCGGCACTGCCATTGGCGCCGCCACCGCAGGTTGGGCCTGGGGTTGGGATCTGGCTTCGGCTTCGGCTGCAGCTTCGACCGCGGGCGCCGGCAGGGGGAGCTCCTCAGCGGCGGCGAGCCGGGCCGGTTCGGGTGCGGTGTCCCCATCGAGCCGCTTCTGGAGCACCTCGCTCCACAGCGACAGGGCGAAGAAGCGCTCGCTCAGGGAGGCGGCCTGCTGCTCGAGGCGCCGCACCCGCCGCTCCAGGGCGCGGACCTGCAGGACCCAGCCCGCCACCAGCAGGGGCAGGAGGATCACCAGCAGGGCCTCGTTCAAGGCGCCGCGTGGGAGCCGTGGGAATCAACGGGCACCGGAAGGGGTCAGGCGGCGAGCGGATTCAAGCGGGCCAGCAGGCCGGTGGCCAGCTTGCGGGCCGAGAAGGTGCGCCGCATCAGGCCCAGCAGGGCCTGGAGATCATCGGTGTGGAGACGGTCGTGGCTCACCAGGCTCAGCAGCAGCCGCTGGCGCAGGCTGGTGCCCTCCTTGCCCAGCAGCAGGCGCAGGCCGTCGCGGGCCACCGGCAGCAGATCGGTGGACGCGGAACCGTTCTCGACCACGGCCAGCAGGTTCTCCAGCCGCTCCACCCGCAGGCGCCCTTCACGATCGAAGATCACCTCCAGCAGCTTCTCGCGCATCTCGGCGGTGTCGCCGGCCAGCAGGCGCCGGGCCACGTAGGGATAGGCCACGCGGATGATGCGGAAGTCGGGGTCGAGACGCATCGCCAGACCCTCCTGGCTCACCACCGCCCGGATGATCAGGGCGAAGCGGGCCGGCACCCGGAAGGGATAGTCGTACATCAGCTCCGAGAAGCGATCGGTGATCGCCTTGAAGTTGAAACTGCCCACGTTCTCCCCCAGGGCACCACCGAGCACCTCCTCGAGCGCCGGCACGATCGGCCCCAGTGGGGTGGCGGGGTTGAGGAAGCCCAGGGCCACGAAGTCCCTGGCCAGGGCGTCGAAATCCCGGTTGATCAGGTGCACCACCGCCCCGGTGAGGGTGAGCCGGTCGGCATCACTGAGGGAGTCCATCATGCCGAAGTCGACATAGGCCACATGGCCCAGGCCATTGGTCTTGCCCGGCAGGGCGAACAGGTTGCCCGGGTGGGGATCGGCATGGAAATAGCCGAACTCCAGAAGCTGCTGCAGGCCGGCGATCACGCCGGTGCGGATCAGGGCCGCCGGATCCAGGTGGTGGGCCTCCAGCTCGCGGCGGCTCTGCAGCTTGGTGCCGTTGATCCAGCTGGTGGTCAGCACCCGCCGACTGCTCAGGGGCCGCACCACGGCCGGAACGGTCACCTCCGGGTGGTCCTGGAACAGGGTGGCGAAGCGTTCGGCGTTGTCGGCCTCGCGCCGGTAGTCGATCTCTTCGAACAGGGTGTAGCCGAACTCATCGATGATCGCCCCGAGTCCGAAGCCCAGATTCAGCGGCAGGAACGGGGCCGCCAGCACCGCCAGCGAGCGGATGACGACCAGGTCGCGGCGCAGCACGAAGGGCAGGTCGGGCCGCTGCACCTTCACCGCCACCCAGTGGCCCTCGCTCAGGCGGGCCCGGTACACCTGGCCCAGGCTGGCCGCCGCCATCGGGTAGTCGGGGAACTCCTCGTACAGCTGGTGGGCCGGGGCCCCCAGCTCCGCCTCGATCAGGGCCAGGGCGACCTTGTGGGGGAAGGGGGGCAGATCGTCCTGGAGACGGGCCAGTTCCTCCAGCCAGTCGCGCCGCACCAGGTCGGGGCGGGTGGAGAGGGCCTGGCCCACCTTGATGAAGCAGGGGCCCAGGTCGTTGAGGGTCTCGAGGATGGCGCGGGCGAGCCGCTGCTGCACCTTGGCATCGGTGCTGCTGGACTGGACCGCCAGCCGCAGGCCCAGCCCCGCCAGGCGCCACAGCACCACGATCAGCCGGCTGACCAGGACCCAGGGCCGCAGCAGCAGCCAGCGCAGGTCCGCGTTGGGGTCGTAGCGCGGGGTGGGGGTGACGTCCTCGGTCAGGGTCCTGCCGCATGGATGTCCAGACTCTAGGAACTGCGTTCCCCGGTCCATGGGCCCCTTCTGGCGGTCAGCGCCGCTGGCCCTGCACCTGCCGGCCCATGGCCGCGGCCGGGCCCTGGCCCCCGATCTGCGGCGGCTGCTGCGCCAGCCTCCCGGGAGCTGGGATCTGCCCGAACTGCCCGGCTTCGGGGGGCCGCTGGAGCCGGAGGGAACGGTGGCCGAGGCCCAGCGGGGCGCGGCGGTCCTGCTGGGGGCGGAGCGCTGCTGGTTCGGGGTGAACGGAGCCTCGGGGCTGCTGCAGGCGGCCCTGCTCGCCCTGGGCCCGCCGGGTTCCCGGGTGCTCCTGCCCCGCAACCTGCACCGCAGCCTGCTGCACGGCTGTGTGCTGGGCGGCATCGAGCCACTGCTGTACGACCTGAGCAGCGATCCGCTCACGGGCCTGTGGCAGCCGCCGGAGCCCCGGCGGCTGGAACGGGTGCTGGCGGCGGTCGCCGCGGATGGCGGCAGCCCCGCGGCGGCCCTGGTGCTGGTGGATCCCACCTACCAGGGGCTGGCGGCCGATCTGCCGGCCCTGGTGGCCCTGGCCCACCGGGCGGGCCTGCCTGTGCTGGTGGACCAGGCCCACGGCAGCGGCGAGGCCCTGGCCGCCGGCGCCGATCTGGTGGTGCTCTCCGTCCAGAAGAGCAGCACCGGCCTGGCCCAGAGCGCCGCCCTGCTGGCCCAGGGCGAACGGGTGGCACCGGCCGCCATCGAGCGCGCCCTGCTGTGGCTGCAGACCTCCAGCCCCAGCGCCCTGCTGCTGGCCTCGACGGCCGCGGCTCTGGAGCACGGCGCCAGCGCCGCCGGCCGGCGCCAGCGCTATCGGGCCGTGACCCGGGCCGTCCGGCTGCGGCGGCGGCTGGAGGACCTGGGCCTGCCGCTGGTGGCCAACGGCGATCCCCTGCGCCTGGTGCTGGCCACGGCCCCACTGGGGATCAACGGCCTGGAGGCCGACACCTGGCTGCTGGAGCGGGGGGTGATCGCGGAGCTGCCGGAACCCGGCGCCCTCACCTTCTGCCTGGGGCTGAACCCGCCCCGGGGCGTGGAGCGGCGCCTGCCGCGCCAGCTGGAGGCCCTGCGCCGGGCCCTCGGCGGGCCGCCCCTGGCCCCGTTCACCCCGCCCCCCCTGCCGCTGCTGGCGGCGCCGGAGCTGCCGATCGGCGTGGCCTGGCGGAGCCCCGCCCAGGCCATCCCCCTGGAGCAGGCCGCCGGCCGGCTGGCGGCGGCGCCGATCTGTCCCTATCCGCCGGGGATCCCGCTGCTGGTGCCCGGGGAGCGGATCGATCCGGCCCGCGCCGACTGGCTGCTGGCGCAACGGCGTCTCTGGCCCGGTCAGATCGCTGATACGGTGAGCGTCCTGGCCGGTTCGTGAGCCCGTTGCCGAACCCATTCCACTGGGATTTCGTCACCCCCGGACTGCCGGACAGCGCCTTCGAGGACGCCCCGGGCTTCAGCCCCACGCCGCTGGAGCTGCGGGTGATGCTGCTGGCCCACCTGCGGCCCCGGGCCGATTCCCTCGTCTGGGACGTGGGCGGCGGCACCGGCGCCCTGGCCCTGGAGATCGCCCGGCTGATGCCCGGGGGTGCGGTGCACACCCTGGAGCGGGATCCGGAGGCGATCGAGCTGCTGGAACGCAACCGGCAGCGGTTCGACATCCACAACCTGCACATCCACGCCGGCGAGGCCCCGGAGGGCCTGGCCCTGCTCCCCCCCAACCCCGACCGGGTGCTGCTGGAGGTGGGGCGACCCCTGGAGGACGTGCTGCGGTCCGTCTGGGGGGCGCTGCAGCCCTCCGGACGGCTGGTGATCAGCACCGTCAACCTGGAGGGGCTGGTGAAGGCCACCGACACCCTCGCCCAGCTGGGCGCCCACGATGTGCAGGTGGTGCAGGCCACCGTGCACCGCATGCAGCGCCGCGGCAGCCAGGCCAAGCTGGCGGCCGCCGAACCGCTGTTCGTGATCGCCGCCGAGCGCTGAGTCCGAACCCTTGCCTCCCGCCCCCCGCACCGCCACGTCCCTCTCCCGCCTGCTGAGCGGCTGGCTGGCGGGTGGCTTCGGGCTGGTAGTGGTGGGCCTGGGAGGCTGGTGGTTCACCGTCGCCGTGGGGGTGATCGTGCACCTGGGCCTGCTGGAGTTCTTCCGCATGGCCCAGTTCAAGGGCATCCGGCCGGCCGTGAAGACCACCCTGGTGGCGGTGCAGTTGCTGCTGGTCTCCACCCAGGTGGCCGCGGGCAGCCTCTGGGGAGGGAGCGGCATGGCGGGCGACGTGGCGGCGGCCGTGCTGCCCGCCTCCGGGGCGGTGATCTGCGGCTGGCTGCTGCTCCAGCCCGTCACCGGCACCATCGCCGACATCGCCGCCTCGGTGTTCGGCCTGTTCTATCTGGGCTTCCTGCCTAGCCACTGGATCAAGCTGCGGGACCTCACCAATCCCGCCCTGGCTCCCGCCCTTGAGGGGCTGGGCTGGCCATGGAGCCCGGGCATGGCCCTCACCCTGCTGGCCTGCCTGATGATCGTGGCCACCGACATCGGCTCCTACGTGATCGGCCGGCGCCTGGGGCGCCACGCCCTCTCGCCGATCTCCCCGGGGAAGACGGTGGAGGGGGCCCTGGGCGGGGTGGTCTGCGCCCTGCTGGTGGGGGCCGTGGGCGGGGTGCTGCTGGGCTGGCGCTGGGGCTGGCTGATCGGGGCGGTGCTGGGGGCGGTGGTCTCCCTGTTCGCCCTGGTGGGCGACCTGACCGAATCGATGATGAAGCGTGATGCGGGCCTGAAGGATTCTGGCGATGCGATCCCCGGCCATGGCGGCATCCTCGACCGCATTGACAGCTACCTGTTCGTGCCGGCGGTGGTCTATTCCCTGGTGACCCTGGTGCTGCCCCTGCTGCAGCGGGGCTGAGGGTCCCCCACCGAGTCCCTCTTAGGCCGGAGCCCTCAGGGCGAGACCCGGGCCTCCCCCTCCAGGTGCAGCAGACCGGCACCGAGCTCGGCCCGCTCGATGCGGATGTTGGGATCCATCGGCAGCCGGGCGTGGGGGGTCCCTTCGGCGCAGCGCAGTTCCACGGTGCCGCCGTCGGCCCGCACCGCCACCTCCCGCTCCACCGGCTCCCGGTCGCCGCTGGCGAAGGCCCGCAGCAGCAGCCGGTCCTCCCGGATGCGCAGCCCCGCCAGGGGGGTGAGGCCCAGCAGGTCGTCGGCCAGGCCGTCGCCGAGGCCGCGCCAGGCCGGGGTGCTCAGGGAGCGGCTCAGCCCATCGCCGCTGAAACTCACCTGCCCCTGGATGCGGAAGGGCGACTCCAGCTTCACCGCCTGGTTGCGCACCAGGGAGCCCATGCGCACCTGGATGCCGTCGCAGCGCAGCTCCACCTCCTCGATCTCCATCGCCTGGTAGACCACCCGCCGGGCCCGCAGCCGCACGCCGTCGAGGCGGCCCCGCAGCAGCCGCAGCCCCGAGCCCTCCAGGCGGATCTCCAGCCGTTCGATGGCCTCGCACTGCTGGCGCAGCCACAGCTCCAGTCCCCGGGCCAGCAGGCCCATCACCGGGCCGCCGGTGGCCTCGGGGGCTTCGGGCGCCATCTCCTCGCTGGGGCGCTGGCTGGGGCGCTGGCTGGGTCGCTCGCCGTCCGGGGTCTCGCTCATCCGCCACCAGGGGACAGGGCTCCCCAGATTCTCACTCCGTCCGGGCCTGGCGGGCGGCGCGGAAGGCCTCGGCGGCCGTGATCGCCGCCAGCAGCAACAGCCCCCCCAGGCCGATCAGCTGGTCGGTGGGATCGGCGGTCGAGGGATCCACCGCGGTGCCGGCGCCGCCCAGCACCGCCCCGAGCAGGAACCAGCCCGTGGCCAGGGCCGTGGTGATCCAGTAGGCGCGCCAGCGGCGCTGGTAGATGTAGCCGCTGCCCAGGCCAGGCACGACGTTGAGCAGGGCCCCCAGCCAGGGGGCGGACGCCGCCAGGATGGCTTTGTCGTCAGGCGTCATCGGGGTCGCTCCATGGCTGGATCCAGCGGCGAGTCTGGCCAGCCCCAGGGGCGACCTGCGCCCTCGGTGGCGGTGATCGGCGCCGGGGTGGCCGGCTGCGCCCTGGCCGCGGGGCTGCGGCGGGGCGGCTGGGGAGGGTCGATCGTGCTCTGGGAGGCAGGCCGGGGTCCCGGTGGCCGGGCCGCCACCCGCCGCTCCCGCCACGATCCCGGCTGGCAGATCGACCACGGAGCACCGCTGTTCAACCTGCTCGAGGGTCCCGAACCGGACCTGGTGGCGCCCCTGCTCGCGGGGGGCTGGATCGAGCCCTGGCGGGAGCCGGCGGCCGTGCTGGCCAGCGAAGGACACCTGGGGCCGGCCGATGGGGATCCCCTGCTGCGCGGCCGCCTCTTTCGGGGCCGCCGGGGCATGGACCACCTCGGCCGGGGACTGCTGGCCCTGGCGGCGGACTCAGAAGCTCCCGGGAGCCTCGATGGCCGCTACGGCACCCTGGTGCGCCACCTGGAGGCCCGGCCCGGAGGGGGCTGGCGCCTGGCCGATGCTGACGGGGCGGTGCAGGGGGAGGCCGACTGGCTGGTGCTGACCGGCACCCTGCTGGCCCATCCCCGGGCCCGGGAGCGGTTCGGCTGGCCGCAGGTGCCGCTGCAGCAGGCCTCGCGGGGCCTGGGCGACACCGAGCTGGAGGCCGCCCTGGCGGCCATCGCCAGCATGGACATGGACGTGCGCACCAACCTGATGTTGACGATCGAGCCCGCCGCGGCGGCCCGCTGGCTGGCCCTGCCCTTCCGGCTGCTGGGCTTTGACAGCTCAGCCCAGGGGCGCTGGGGGCTGCGGCGCCTGTCGATCCAGCCCCTGGCCGATGGCCGCTGCGCCGTCGTGGCCCATGGGCTGCATGAGGAGCCCGATGACGCCGCCGCGACCACCGCGCTGGAGTCGGCCGTTGCTGCCGCTCTGGCCCCCTGGCTGGGGGAACGGCCCGGCGGCAGCGACGTGCTGACTGGGGTGGAGCGTCGTCAGCTGATGCGCTGGGGGGCCGCCTTCCCCGCGGCCGGTGGCCTGCCGGCCGATGCCACGGTCTGCCCCCGCAGCCGGGTGGCCTTCTGCGGCGATTTCGTGGCGGGGCCGGGCTTCGGCCGGATCGAGGGGGCCCTGCGCAGTGCCCAGGCCCTGGCGGGCCGGCTGCTGGCCCTGGTGCTGCTGCTCTGCCTCGCCCTGGGCAGTCCGGCGGCGGCGGCGGCCGACGCCGTCCCCTACCGCTGCGACGGCGATCTGCTGCTGGCGACCGCCGACAACGGGGCCGTGGATGCGCCGGGGATCCCCAACACCGCTGCCGGCACGGTGCCCGGCGCCACGGTGCTGCTGGAGTGGCGCGACCTGCGTCTGCAGCTGCCGCGCACCAACAACGCCGGCCCGCCCAGCTACACCGACGGGATCTGGTGGTGGAGCCTGGAGGATCCTGCCCAGCCCCGCTTCCTGCACCGCCGCGGCGCCATCGAGAGCTTCAGCTGCCAGGCAGTTCCTGCCGCAGGGCCGCCAGACGGCGGCCGTTGACGCCCAGGTCCGAATCCCCCAGCCGGGAGCTGGAGCGGGCCTGCAGCACGCCGGCGGCCGGCTGGGCGTAAAGCTCGAGGTCGTCGACGAAGCCGAACAGGCGGCTGGTGGCGGTGGCGTGCAGGTAGCGGCCGTCCCGGTCGAGGATCCGCACCCCCTCGGTGGTCTCCAGGATCGGCACCAGCGCGCTCAGGGCCGCCTCCGGATCGGCGATCGGCCAGTCGGCCCGGGCGCAGTGGGCCGGCGCCCCGCAGGGGGACAGGGAGCCGCCATGGACGCCGAGATCCTCCGGCACCGGTCCCTCCAGGTGCAGCAGGGAGGCCTCGGCCCGGCCGGGGAGGGCCAGGGCGGGGACCCCGAGCAGCAGCACGAGCAGCAGGCCGGCGAGAAGACGGGGCAGGGAGAGGCGGGAGGCGGGTGTCATGGGTGGGTGGGAGTCGGAGCGCAGGGGACTCCCAGCCAGGCGGCGGCAACCTGCTCGGGCTGGTCGATGTGGGGCAGGTGGCCGCAGGCCACCAGCTCGGTGATGCGTGGCCCCAGCAGGGCCTGGGCGGCGCGCTTCTGCGGCGCCCGCAGGATCCGGTCGTCGGCGCCCCAGAGCACCGCCAGGGGCTGGGGGGGCAGGGGGTCGCCGCAGCCGGCGAAGCCGCCGCTGCGGGCGAAACGGCCCAGGGCGCCGGCCCAGCCCGGCGACTTCAGGTGCAGCGAGGCGATCTCCAGCTCCGCCGGACCCACATCCCGGTCGGGGTCGGCGAAGGCGCTGCGGCAGAGGCCTTTCCGCACCGAGGGCAGGGCCAGGAAGCGCACCCCCAGCCCGTCCAGCAGGGGCGGCAGGGGCATGGGCCTGCCCGTGAGACCGGCCGGGGCCAGGAGCAGCAGGCGCTCGAACCGCTCGGGATGGCGCCGGGCCAGGGCCACCGCCACCGCGCCCCCCATCGAGGCGCCGATCAGGCCGAGGCGGCGGCCGCCGGCGGGCTCCTGCTGCTCCAGCGCCTCCAGCAGGGCATCGAGGTGGGCCAGCACGGAGGCCGGGGAGTACTCACGCTCCGCAGGCCTGGGGCAGAAGCCGAAACCGTGCAGGTCCGGGATCAGCAGCCGGTGCCGCTGGGCCAGCAGGGGGGCCAGGCGGCGGAACTCCAGGAAGGAACTGTCGAAGCCATGCAGGAGCAGCAGGGGCGGTCCCTCCCCCAGCACCGCCACGGGCCACTGGCCGGGGTGCTGCGGCAGCTCCCACCACTGCACCCGGGCGGCCAGGTCGCGGCCGAGGGGATCGAGCAGCGATGCGGCGGCGGTCGCGACCAGCTCGCGGCCGCTGGAGGGGCCGTCCGTCACGCCTGCTGCCGCTCGGCGGTGGCGCCCACCATGGCGGCGAGCAGATCCTCGGGGGCGACCGCGAAGGGCAGCCGGTGCAGGTCGGAGCCCTCCCGGCAGGCGAAGCGACAGACCTGGCGGAGCTCCTCAAGACTGGCGCCGGCCAGCCCCAGGGCCTCGAGATCGGTGGGCAGCCCCAGCGTGCGGAAGAAGGGCAGCAGCTGGCGGCGGGCCTGGGCCGCCAGCCGGTTGCCCGCCAGCTGCTCCTCCAGCCACAGCTGCACCAGCACCCCGAAGCCCACCTTCTCGCCGTGCAGGCAGCCGTGGGTGGCGGCGAGCTGGGTGAGGCCGTTGTGGACGGCATGGGCGGCCACGGTGCGGCAGCGGGCACCACCGATGCCGCCGATCAGGCCGGCGGTGAGGGCGCAGCCCTCGGCCACCCGCACCCAGGCCTCGCTGTTCGGGTCGGCCAGGGCGGCTTCCCCCTCCAGCAGCAGCAGATCGCGCAGCAGCCGGGCCATCTGCACCGCCTGCTGCACCAGCCCATCGCCGCTGGCGCCGCTGCTCACCGAGGCCTCGTACCACTTGGCCACCGCATCGGCGATGCCGCTGGCCAGGGTGCGGGCCGGCGCCTGCCGCACCAGCTCGTGGTCGAAGACGAGCAGGTCCGGGCAGCGGTCGAGGGCGACATCGCCCTGGAAGGCCCCGTCGGGGCTGTAAAGGTTGGCCAGGGCCGTCCAGCCGGCGCAGGTGGCGGCGCTGGTGGGCACCGTGATGCAGGGCAGGCCGAGGCGGTGGGCCAGCAGCTTGCCCGCATCCAGCACCTTGCCCCCACCGGCGGCGATGACCGCATCACAGTCGGCGGCGGCGGCATCCCGGGCCAGGGGGCCCAGGTCCTCCTCGCAGCAGTCGCGCAGGCCCTGGCTGGCCACGGGGCGGGCACCGGCCTGCTCCAGATCGACCGCCAGCTGCTGACGCAGCCCGAAGGTGGGGGCGCTGCGGCCGAGCAGCAGGGGGCGGCGGCTCAGGGCGACAATGCGGGGAAGGGCCTGACTCCAGGCCCCCTCCCCACGAAGGACCACCGCAGGGGCGATGGCCTGGGTCTGCAGAGGGTCCGTCATGGCCGCCATCTCATGGATGAAATGTAGAAGTCGGCCGATCCGGGTCGCGATCGATCAGGCGCTGGCGCTGGCCAGCTCCGGCAGCGGCGGGGTGATGGTCTGCTTGCGGATCACCACCTGCTTGTCGTCGTCGACATCCACCAGGCAGGCATCGCCCTCGCCGATGCGGCCGGAGAGGAATTCCTCCGCCAGCGAATCTTCGAGCAGGCGCATCACGGCACGGCGCAGGGGACGGGCGCCGTAGCTGGGGTTGTAGCCCTCCTCAACGAGGCGCTCCTTGAAGGCCTCGGTGACGGACATGCCGATGCCCTTGTCCTGCATGCGAGCGAAGACCTCCCGCAGCATGATCTCGGCGATCAGCTTCACCTCGTCACGGGTGAGCTGGCGGAAGACGATGATCTCGTCGAGACGGTTGAGGAATTCGGGGCGGAAGTACTGCTTGAGCTCCTCGTTGACCAGGGAGCGGATGCGGTTGTACTGGGTTTCCTCCACGTCGCCGCCGCCGAACTCGAAGCCGAGGCCGCCACCGCCCTTCTCGATCACCTTCGAACCGATGTTCGAGGTCATGATGATCAGGGTGTTCTTGAAGTCGACCGTGCGGCCCTTGGAATCGGTCAGCCGGCCGTCCTCCAGCAGCTGCAGCAGCAGGTTGAAGACATCGGGGTGGGCCTTCTCGATCTCGTCGAACAGCACCACGGTGTAGGGACGACGGCGCACGGCCTCGGTGAGCTGGCCGCCCTCGTTGAAGCCCACGTAGCCCGGAGGCGAACCGATCAGCTTGCTGACGGTGTGGCGCTCCATGAACTCGCTCATGTCGAGGCGGATCATGGCGTCCTCGCTGCCGAAGAAATAGGCGGCGAGAGCCTTGGTGAGTTCCGTCTTGCCGACGCCAGTGGGGCCGGAGAAGATGAAGCTGGCGATCGGACGGTTGGGGTTCTTGAGGCCCACCCGTGCCCGGCGGATGGCCCGGGACACGGCCTTGACGGCTTCGTCCTGGCCGATGAGGCGCTGGTGGAGGGTCTCCTCCATGTTCAGCAGCTTCACCGACTCGCTCTCGGTCAGCTTCTGGACGGGCACGCCGGTCCAGGAGGCGACGATCTGGGCGATGTCCTCCTCGGTGACCAGGGGCGAGCGGCTGTCCTCGCTGGCGTCGTCGGTCACGAGGCCGCCCAGCAGGGCCGGGGTGTCGGTCTCGCCGGAGGAGGTGCCGGCGGGTTCGTCATCGCGACGGGCCTGGAGGATCGTGCGGATCTGGTCGCGCAGTTCGACCTCCTTGTCGCGCAGCTCACCGGCCTTGGTGAAGTCCTGCTGACGGACGGCGTCGTCCTTCTCCTTCTGGACGCCGCGCAGCTGCTTGTCGACCTCCTTGGCCGCCGGCGGCAGCTTGGAGTTGAGCAGGCGCACGCGGCTGCCGGCCTCGTCGATCAGGTCGATGGCCTTGTCAGGCAGGAAGCGGTCGCTGATGTAGCGGTCGCCCAGGGTGGCGGCGGCGACGAGGGCCTCATCGCTGATCTTGAGGCGGTGGTGCTGCTCGTAGCGCTCGCGGAGCCCCTTGAGGATCTCGATCGTGTCGACGACGGAGGGCTCGCCCACCATCACCGGCTGGAAGCGGCGCTCCAGGGCCGCATCGCGCTCGATGTGCTTGCGGTATTCATCGAGGGTGGTGGCGCCGATGCACTGCAGCTCGCCCCTGGCCAGGGCCGGCTTGAGGATGTTGGCGGCGTCGATGGCCCCCTCGGCGGCGCCGGCGCCGATCAGGGTGTGGACCTCGTCGATCACCAGGATCACGTTCCCGGCGGAGCGGATCTCCTCCATGATCTTCTTGAGCCGTTCCTCAAACTCACCCCGGTACTTGGTGCCGGCCACCAGCAGGCCGATGTCGAGGGTGAGGACGCGCTTGTCCTCGAGGATGTCGGGGATCTCACCCTGGGTGATCCGCTGGGCCAGGCCCTCGGCGATGGCGGTCTTACCGACGCCGGGCTCACCGATGAGCACGGGGTTGTTCTTGGTGCGACGGCCGAGGATCTGGATCACCCGGTCGATCTCGTTCTGGCGGCCCACGACAGGGTCGAGCTTGGACTCGGCCGCCAGCTGGGTGAGGTTGCTGCCGAATTCGTCGAGGGTGGGGGTCTTGGTGGAGCCCTTGCCCGAGCTGCCGGAGGCCACTTCGGCCGTCTCGCCCAGCATGCGGATCACCTGGGTGCGCACCTTGGCCAGGTCGACGCCGAGGTTTTCGAGCACCCGAGCCGCCACGCCCTCGCCCTCACGGATCAGGCCCAGCAGCAGGTGCTCGGTGCCGATGTAATTGTGACCCAGCTGGCGGGCCTCCTCCAGGGAGAGCTCCAGCACCCGCTTGGCGCGAGGCGTGAAGGGGATCTCAACGGCGACGAAGCCGGAGCCGCGGCCGATGATCTTCTCGACCTCGACCCGGGCGTCCTTCAGGTTGACCCCCATCGACTTGAGGACCTTGGCGGCGACACCGGTGCCCTCACCGATCAGGCCCAGCAGGATCTGCTCGGTGCCGACGAAGTTGTGGCCGAGGCGGCGGGCCTCTTCCTGGGCCAGCATGATCACCTTGATGGCCTTCTCGGTAAACCGCTCGAACATGGGGCGGGACCAGATGCAAGTGGATCCAACCTATCAGGATTGAAGGGCCGTGTGGGAGGTCGGGAGCACTCTCAGGCAAAACCCATGTGCCGCAGGCGCTCAGACGGAGCAGAACACAAACGAAACGCCGGGAATCAGCAGAAATAGGTATAGCAATCTACGGTTATCCACACCCCCGTCTCATGGTCAGGGTCAAGTTGTCAGGTTGACCCATTGGATCAGGGCATCCTCTCCATTGCGGTAGTAACCATGACGGATGCCGGCGGTGCGGAATCCCAGGGTCCCGTACAGCGCGATCCCGGGGCCGTTCCCGGCTGCCACCTCCAGGGTGGCGCGGGTGGCGCCCCGCTCGCGTGCGGCGCCCATCAGTTCCTGCAGCACCCGGCGCCCCAGCCCCCGCCGGCGCTCGTCCGGGGCCACTGCCACCAGGGTGATGTGGAGCTCGTCGACCACGAGCCAGCCACTGGCCATGGCCAGCAGCTCAGGCCCCTGGCGCAGCCCCAGACCCGGCCGGCCGTCCTCCTCCAGCTCCCGCTGCCACTGCTCCAGGTTCCAGAGACCGCCGAGGGCGGCCCGGTCGAGGGCCAGGCAGGCCGGGGCATCGGCCGGGACCAGCGGGTACAGGGTCGGGGCGGGCAGCGGTGGCGGAGGTGGTGCCGGCACGGCCGTTGGACAGGAACATCCTTACGATCGGACATCCTGACCCCCTCCCCGCACAGGCCGCCATGGTGACCAGCGCCTCCCCGGCGACCGATCCGGTCGCTCCCGTCCCCGCGGCGCCGATCGCCCCCGGGGGGCCCTTCGAGCACGGCGGCGATCCGCTCAGCCCCAACCGCAACCTGGCCCCGCTCACCGCCCGCCTTGATGCCCTTGGCCGCTTGGAGGTGGGGGGCTGCCTACTGAGCCATCTGGCCCGCACCTACGGCACACCGCTCTACGTGCTCGACGAGGCCACCCTGCGCACCACCTGCCGGGCCTACCGGGAGGCCCTGGCCGCCCACTACCCCGGCGAGGCCCTGGCCCTCTACGCCTCCAAGGCCAACAGCTCCCTCGCCATCACGGCCCTGGTGGCCTCCGAAGGTCTCGGCCTCGATGCCGTCTCGGCCGGGGAGCTGCTCACCGCCCTGCAGGGCGGCATGCCCGCCGAGCAGATCGTCTTCCACGGCAACAACAAGTCGGCCGAGGAGCTCCAGCTCGCCGTCGAGCGGGGGGTGACGGTGATCCTCGACAACTGGAACGACATCACCCTGCTCGCCACCCTGGCGGCCGGACGGCCGGCGCCGGTGCGGGTGCTGGTGCGGTTCACCCCGGGCATCGAGTGCCACACCCACGAGTACATCCGCACCGGCCACCTCGACAGCAAGTTCGGCTTCGACCCCGACCAGCTGGAGTCGGTGCTGCGGCATCTGGCCGCCTGCCCCTGGGCCCGGGTGGATGGCCTGCATGCCCACATCGGCTCCCAGATCTTCGAACTCGAACCCCACCGCGACCTGGCCGGGGTGATGGCCGAGGCCCTCGGCCTGGCCCGCTCCCTGGGCCACCCCTGCGGCGACCTCAACGTCGGCGGCGGTCTGGGCATCCGCTACGTGGGCTCCGATGACCCGCCGAGCATCCAGGAGTGGGTGCGGGTGGTGGCCACGGCGGTGGCCGAGGCCTGCAGCCAGCGCCAGCTGGCGCTGCCACGGCTGCTGTGCGAACCCGGCCGCTCCCTGGTGGCGACGGCGGGGATGACGCTCTACACGCTGGGCAGCCGCAAGGAGATCCCCGGCCTGCGCACCTACATCTCAGTGGATGGGGGAATGAGCGACAACCCCCGGCCGATCACCTACCAGTCGCTGTACACGGCCGCCCTGGCCGACCGCCCTCTGGCGGAGGCCACCGAGGCGGTGACCGTGGCCGGCAAGCACTGCGAGTCCGGCGACGTGCTGCTCCACGACGTCCGCCTGCCGCACACCAGCCCCGGCGACGTGCTCGCCGTGTTCGCCACCGGCGCCTACAACGCCGCGATGGGGTCCAACTACAACCGCATCCCCAGACCGGCGGCGGTGCTCGTCCACGACGGCGTGGCAGACGTGGTGCAGCGGCGCGAGCAGCCGGAAGACCTACTGCGCTACGACGTCCTGCCCCACCGGCTCCTGCCGGTATCCTGAGCCGGTCAGGCGGCCACCCGTTGAACCGGCCTGCCCCTCCCTTGTCTTGTGATCTGGCTGCGGCTCATCGACTTCCGCCTGCTGCTGGATCTTCTGTTCGCCTCCCTGCTCGGGCTCCTGCTGCTCGGCAGGGTCACCGAAGCGCGCACCCTGTGGCTGCTGCGCGGCTACCTGTTTCTGGTGGCGCTGGCCTGGTTCGTCCAGCGCTACGCCAACCTGCCGCTGACCAGCAGCCTGGTGGATGCGCTGGTGCTGGCCTGCAGCCTGGCCCTGGCGATCCTGTGGCAGGGGGAACTGCGGCGCCTGATGGAACTGCTGGGCACCGGACGCCTCGGGGTGCTGTTCGCCGACCGCAGCCGGGACCAGCTGGCCTCGGGGTCGGTGAGCCTGCTGACCGAGGCCGCCGGCCGCCTCTCCCAGGCGCGCTGCGGCGCCCTGATCGTCCTCGACCTGGGCAGTGATCTGCGGCCGGAGGACTTCCTCAACCCCGGCATCCGCATCGACGCCCAGCTTTCCGTCGACCTGCTGCTCAACCTCTTCGCGGTGGACACGCCCCTGCACGACGGCGCCGTGCTGGTCCAGAAGAACCGCATCGTGGCCGCCGGGGTGATCCTGCCCCTCTCGCGCCAGGGCCTGAACCGCTACGGCACCCGCCACCTGGCCGCCATGGGGCTGACCGAGCGCCACGACGGCTGCTTCTGCATCGTCGTCTCCGAGGAGACGGGCACCCTGTCGCTCGCCTCCCAGGGGCGGCTCGAGCGACCGATCACCAGCAGCCGGCTTCACGACCTGCTCACCGACGCCCTGGCCACCGCTCCCACGGGGCGTAGCGTGGCTGCGGACCCGCCGGAACATCGCGGATGAGTCGCGCCCTGGCGACCACTCCATCCTCCGATCCCGATCAGCTGCCCGCCCAGCTCGATCCGGCTCGGCTGCCCCGTCACGTGGCGGTGATCATGGACGGCAACGGCCGCTGGGCCCGCCAGCGCGGTCTGCCCAGGGCCATGGGACACCGGGCCGGGGTTGAGGTGCTCAAGCGCACCCTGCGCCACTGCAGCGACTGGGGCATCGGCGCCCTCACCGCCTATGCGTTCTCCACCGAGAACTGGAACCGGCCCGGGGAGGAGGTGGCCTTTCTGATGGCCCTGTTTGAACGGGTGCTGGCCAAGGAGCTCGAGGCGCTCGAGCGCCAGCAGGTGCGCATCCGCTTCCTCGGCGACCTCGACCCCCTGCCGGAGGGCCTGAAGGTCCTGATCAACGACGCCACCGAGCGCACGGCCGGCAACACCGGCATCCATTTCAACGTCTGCACCAACTACGGCGGCCGCAGTGAGCTGGTGCGGGCGGCCCGCCGTCTGGCCGAGCAGGCGGCCCGCGGCGAGCTTGACCCGGCCCGCATCGACGAGGAGATCTTCGCCGCCGAGCTGTTCACCGCCGGCGATGCCGACCCCGACCTGCTGATCCGCACCAGCGGCGAGCAGCGCATCAGCAACTTCCTGCTCTGGCAGCTGGCCTACGCCGAACTGCACATCACCGAGGTGCTCTGGCCCGACTTCGACACCGAGGCCCTGCTGGCGGCGCTGCTGGATTATCAGGGGCGCCAGCGCCGGTTTGGTGGCGTGCAGAGTGGCGTCCAGAACGGTGTGGAGAACGCCCCATGAGCCTGCGCCACGACTGGTCCCGCCAGGAGATCCAGGACCTGCTCGACCTGCCCCTGATGGATCTGCTCTGGCAGGCTCAGGCGGTGCACCGCAGCGCCAATCCCGGCTACCACGTGCAGCTGGCCTCGCTGCTGAGCGTCAAGACCGGGGGCTGCGAGGAGGACTGCGCCTACTGCCCCCAGTCGATGCACCACCCCAGCGACGTGGGCGGCCGGCCGGAGCTGGCGGTGGAGCCGGTCCTGGAGCGCGCCCGGCAGGCCAAGGCGGCCGGCGCCCACCGCTTCTGCATGGGCTGGGCCTGGCGGGAGATCCGGGATGGTGCCCCGTTCGAGGCCATGCTCGCCATGGTGCGGGGGGTGCGGGAGCTGGGGCTGGAGGCCTGCGTCACCGCCGGCATGCTCACAGACGGCCAGGCGGCCCGACTGGCGGAGGCGGGACTCACCGCCTACAACCACAACCTGGACACCAGCCCCGAGCACTACGACCGGATCATCTCCACCCGCACCTACCAGGAGCGGCTCGACACCCTGCAGCGGGTGAGGAGCGCCGGCATCGACCTCTGCTGCGGCGGCATCATCGGCATGGGCGAGACGCCGGACGACCGGGCCGCCCTGCTGCAGGTGCTGGCCTGCCTGGATCCCCATCCCGAGAGCGTGCCGATCAATGCCCTGGTGGCCGTGGAGGGCACTCCGCTGGAGAACCGGCCGCCGGTCGACCCCCTGGAGCTGGTACGCATGGTCGCCACCGCCCGCATCCTCATGCCCCACAGCCGGGTGCGGCTCAGCGCGGGGCGCGAGCAGCTGGGACGGGAGGCCCAGATCCTCTGCCTGCTGGCGGGGGCCGATTCGATCTTCTACGGCGACACCCTGCTCACCACCTCCAACCCGGCGGTGACCAGCGACCGGGAGCTGCTGCGGGCCGCCGGGGTGCGGGTGCAGCTGGAGGGGCAGCCCGCCACGGCCGCCCCGGCCGCTCCCGCCACCGCCATCGCCGGCCGCTGAGGGTGCAGGTCGCCAGCTTCTACCGGTTCGTCCCCTTTGGCAGCGAGGAATTGCCGCTCTGGCGGGCCCGGCTGCTGGCCCTGGGCAGCGAGGCCGGCCTGAAGGGCACGGTGCTGCTGGCGCGCGAGGGCATCAACGGCACGGTCTGCGGACCGGCCTCCGCCGTGGCCGCCCTGCTGGCGCTGCTGGAGGCCGATCCCCGCCTGGCCAGCCTGGAGGTCAAGCGCAGTGAGGCCACCGGAGCGGTGTTCCACCGCTTCAAGGTGCGCCTCAAAAGCGAGATCGTGACGATGGCCGAACCTTCGGCCCAGCCGGCCCTGGGCACGGGAATCCCGGTGCCCCCTGCACACTGGAACGCCCTGCTGGATGACCCCGACACCCTGACCATCGACACCCGCAACCACTACGAGGTGGCCCTGGGCAGCTTCGCCGGCGCGATCGACCCCGGCACCGAGAACTTCAGCGACTTCCCCGCCTGGGTGGAGCGGCACCTGCGGCCCCTGGTGGCCCAGCGGCGGCCGCAGCGGCTGGCCCTTTTCTGCACCGGCGGCATCCGCTGCGAGAAGGCCACCGCCCACCTGCTGAACCAGGGCTTCGACAACGTGCTGCAGCTGCAGGGGGGGATCCTCAACTACCTGGAGCAGGTGCCGGAAGCGGAGAGCCGCTGGCACGGCGAGTGCTACGTGTTCGACCAACGGGTCGCCCTCGACCACCGCCTGCAGCCGGGCACCTACCACGTGTGCCATGCCTGCGGCCTGCCCCTGGCCCCCGCCGACCTGGGCCTGGAGAGCTACGTGGCCGGGGTGAGCTGCCGCCACTGCATCGATCGCTTCTCTGACGCCGACCGGGAACGGTTCGCCGAACGCCAGCGCCAGATGCGGCGCGCCGAGGCTTCCGGTGTGGCCCATATCGGACGGGTGATGCCCACCGTGGGCGGCTGAGCGGATGGCGCCGCGCCTGCCCATCCTGTACAGCTTCCGCCGCTGTCCCTACGCCATCCGGGCCCGGCTGGCCCTGGCGGCGGCGGGGCTGACGCCGGGGCTGGATCTGGAGCTGCGGGAGGTGCACCTGGGGCGCAAGCCCCCCGAGCTGCTGGAGGCCTCCCCCGCCGCCACCGTGCCGGCCCTGGTGCTGACGCCCGACGCCGGCCCCGATCCCCAGGGCGGCGGCCGGGTGCTGCCGGACAGCCTGGCGGTGATGGCCTGGGCCCTGGGCCGCCACGACCCCGGCGACCTGCGGCGCCTGGGGAGCAGCGAGGCCGCTGGGCAGGAGCGGGCCCGGATCGCCGCCCTGATCGAGCAGAACGATGGGGCCTTCAAGCACCATCTCGACCGCTTCAAGTACGCCCACCGCCATCCCGGCGCGGACCGGGAGCAGCATCGCGGGGCCGCGCTGTCGATCCTGCGGGACTGGAGCGCCGCCCTTGGGCCGGAGGGCTGGCTGGTGGGAGGGCGGCCATCCCTGGCCGACCTGGCCCTGCTGCCCTTCGTGCGCCAGTTCCGTCTCGCCGATCCCGAGGGGTTCGACCAGCTGGGCGATCTGGCTCCGCTGCAGTGCTGGCTGCATCGCTTCCTTGAGGGACCCGAGCTGGCCGCGGTGATGGCCGGGGCCTGGGCGCCCCGGCGGCCCTGGCGCTCCGGGCAGTGGATCTATCACCTGGCCCTGGCCGACGACTGGCGGGAGGCCAAGACCCGCGGGGTGTACGAGCGCTCGACCCGCGGCCAGTCGCTGCAGGAGGTGGGCTTCATCCATGCCAGCGGGGCCGACCAGGTGGAGGGCACCCACGGGCGCTTCTACGCCGATGCGGGGGAGGTGCTGCTGCTGACCATCGACCCACGGCGCCTGACCGCGCCGCTGCGATGGGAGCCGGCCCCGGAGAGCGGCGAAAGCTTCCCCCATATCCACGGACCGCTGCCGCTGGAGGCGGTGCTGGCCGCCGACCCTTACCCGCCGCCGCCGGACAGCGCACCATGCTGAACCTGGAGGTTCTGGAGCGGCAGGCCCGGGAGCGCGGCCTGCTGCTGCGGCTGCAGGTGCAGGGGATGGCGGGGGTGCGGGGACTGCGGGTGGCGGTGGCGCGCCCCCGGCCGGAGCAGCCGCCCCTGCTGCTGGGGGAGCTCAAGGGGTGGTGCCTGCCGCTGGCCGATGGCCTGCGGCTCGACACGATGCGGGTGCAGGGGGAGCGCAGCGAAGCCGTGGGGCCGCTGATCTGGGCCGCCACCTTCGCCTGGTCCCTCGAGGAAACGCCCTGCCGCTCGGCGCGCCTGCTGGCGATCCGCGATGGGGAGCGCCAGCACCGGCGGCTGGTGCGCTACTTCCGGCGGCTCGGCTTCACGCCGCTGCGGGAGCTGGGCGGCGGCCCGCTGGATCTGGCCCCGCGGCTGGTCTGGGGCGGGGCGGGGCTGCTGATGCGGGGCGACTGCGACGAAGGCCTGCGCCGCAGCGCCCGCTGGCTGACGTCCCTCCGGTGACATCTACGTTGGATCCGGGTATCGAGCTGGACCATGGCCACCGCCTCCCTGACCATCAACAACCAGTCGGGAGGCAGCCTCTACTACTACGTCGTCGGGCCAGGGTTCAGCGTTGAGCCGCTCCAGCCCGGCCAGAGCAACAGCCTCTCCCCGGGTCTGAACAATGTTCCGATCCTGGCGGCTCCTCAGATGAGGATCTACGTCTCGAGCTCCGCCACACTGTTCGCCAACCCTGGCCAGGAACCGATCGGCTGGAACATCACAGCGCCCTTCTCCTTCTACGAATACACGATCGATGGCAGCGGCTTTTCCGCTGATATGTCGTATATCGATGACTGGGCCTATCCGATCCAGACCAACATCACCGACAGCAGCGGAAGCGTCCACAATTTCGGCTTTCTGAACGCGGCCGCGATCGCCATGGATTTCGCCGCCCTGCCACCGGGCGGATTCACCACCAGTGCCGCCTCTGGGAAGGGTGTCGGGACAGCATCGAATCTCTGGGATGCCCCGAACCGGCGATTCGTCGGCCCGATGCGGCTCTGGCAGCAGCAGGTGATCATGGCCAACGCCGTGCAGAAGGGGCTACCGGCCTACTGGCCGCCGAATGCTCCCGCGGGCTGGATCCAGTTCCTCGAGGAGGTCCCCTACGGGCCCTCCCCCTTCGGCTACCCGCGCTCCGCCGGCGCCAGCAGCCTCAATCCCCAGCAGACCTATCCCGCCTTCGGCTTCGATTTCTCCATCAATACCTCCTGGGGCGCCATGAACGGCGGGCAGGGGGCGCAGGTGCCCCAGCCAACGGGCGAGAAATACTATGCCCACAACTGGAATGTATGGAACTATGGCTACACCGACGCCGATCCCAGTGCGGACAAACCCAATCCGAACTATTCCTTTGAATCGAATGCCTACACATCCATCCTCCGCTCCCAGGCGGCGCGGGAGAAGGCAGCCGGCCGACTCCCCGACACCGCCGGAACATCACCAACGGCCGGAAACCCGAACTTCGTCCGCTTCTATACGGCGTCCAAGGACGACTAAGACGGCACGTTCACGGTCGCCGCGATCGCCAATGTCAGCCTCACCATCGGAGCCCTGGCCCCGTCCAGCATCGGCACCAGCGGCCAGGACAGCATCGTCGGCACTGGCGGCCACGACATCATCTCAGGTGGCTACGGAGCCGACTGGCTGGCTGGCGCCCCCCTGGCCCCGAACTGGTCCGCCCCCAACAACTTCCGCGACCTGGCCTTCTTCGGTCTGCCCGGAGTGCCGGCCCAGTGGAAAGGTTTGGTGGGCGGTGGCCGCGACACCTTCGTCTATGTCCGGGCCGACAGCAGCCTGAGCAGCCCCCAGTGGCGCGATGTGATCACCGACTTCGCCGCCGACGACAGGATTGATCTTTCGAGGGTGGACGCCGACAGCCGCCGGGCTGGCCTCCAGTCCTTCAACTGGATCGGCTCCAGGGCGTTCTACGGGCAAGCGGGCCAGCTGCGGCTGGAGCAGAACCGCCGCCAGAACCACGCCCTCCTGCAGGGGGATCTCGACGGCAACGGCAGCAGCGACTTCGAAGTGATGCTGATGGGACCGGTCCAGTTCTCGGCCTCCAACCTGATCCTCGCCTGAGGCTGAGCAGAACAGCCGAGGAGACCTGCGCTGGGCACCGAGGGGTTCCGTCGGTCAATCAAGGCAGCATCGGCGTGGCGTGGACCCGGGGTCGGATCATGCGGCGCTGGTGGCGCGCTTCGAGATCGGAACGGGAGCGGAAGCATCCGGGCGGGCGCGGTTGCGGTTGCGGCGGCAGCGCTCGGAGCAGTAGCGCACCTCGTCCCAGACATCCTTCCACTTCCTGCGCCACTGGAACGGTCGTCCGCAGACCGGGCAGATCTTGGTGGGGCGATCCAGGTGATGGGGCATCCGGCCAGGGGGATGGGGACACCACCCTGACAAAAGTGAACCCGCCCCCGTGACACGATGGAGCCCATGGCTGACCCCAGCTTCTATCGGATCGGCCGCACCGGCCCGGCGCTGCGTGTGGCGTCAGCCGAGGAGGCTGTGGGCACAAGCGAAGCGGACGGGTTTGCCTGGCTGCATTACCGCGAAGCCAGCAGGGACGAACTGGACCACCTCGTCGGTCTGCTGGGCCTGCACGCGCTCTCGATCGAGGATTGCTTCGATGATCATCAGATTCCCAAGATCGACGATTTCCCCAACAACACCTTCATTCTCTTCAACACGTTTCGGTACGACCGTGGCGTCCTGGAGGTGGGTGAGATCAACCTCTTCCTCGGCCAGCGATTTCTGGTCAGCATCAGCCATCTGGATGCCAGGCATCGCTCCTATCTCGATGGGGTGGAGACGATGGTGGAGAGGGGGATTGAGGAGGCCCGCCAGGGTCCGTCCCACCTCATGCACCTGATCCTTGATCAGGTCGTCGATCAGAAGTTCGTGGCCATCGAGGCGCTCGAGGATGAGTTGAATGGAGTGGAAGAAGCCCTGTTGGCGGATCCGGCGAGTTTCCAGCCGGCCGAGCTGATCCGCTTCCGGCGCTATCTTCTGCGGCTGCGCAAAAGCCTGTTTCACGAACGGGAGATCCTCAGCAAGATCTGCCGGGGCGATTTCCCCTTGGTGTCGAAGAAGGCGATCTACCACTATCGCGACATCTACGACCATCTGGTGCGCTTCTACGAGGTCACCGAGTCCTACCGGGACATCGTCACCAGCCTGATGGAGATGTACCTGTCGATGCTCAACAATCAGATGGCCAAGGCCGCCAACGACACCAACGCCACGGTCCGGCGCCTGACACTGATCACGACGATCTTCATGCCGCTGACCCTGCTGGCGGGCATCGGCGGCATGTCCGAGTGGACGATGATCACAGGCCCGGACAACTGGCGTGTCTCCTATCCGGGCTTCATGCTCGCCATGGTCGTGATCGGCTTCGCCAGTTATGTCTTTCTCAGCCGCCTGGACCGGAACCGAAGCCCAGCACGCCACCCAGGCGGATCAGGGCACCCACCACCACGAAAGCGATGGCCAGGGCGGTGATGGCACGGATGTGCCAGGCCAGGCCGCCCAGATTGGTGTCCGTGAGGTTGGGCATCAGCCGCAGCCGGGCATGAACGGCCAGGGCGGCAGTGGCGCCCAGCAGCAGCAGCTTGGTGCCCACCAGCACACCGATCGGGCTCGCCGGGTCGAACAGCCCATGGAAGCCAGGCAACAGGATCGATCCCATCCAGAGGCCTGTGATCACCTGGATGGCGAGGGCCGTGAGGCCGAGGGGCTCGAAGATCGCCTCGAAATCATAGATGCGATCAACGCTCTGCTCCCGCAGGGCCCTCGGCAGCACACCCAGATCCAGCACCAGGTGGCCGCCGGTCCACACCGTGGCGGCCAGGGCGTGGACGATCACCAGCCATGGGAAGGGGGACATGGCCTCAACGCAGGAAGAGCTTCCACCCTGGTGGCGCGGGCGCCCCGACGAGCGAGGACCGACAGGGCAGTGGCGTCAAAATCTGTAGCAGTAGATACAGTTGAGGGGAGAACTCCAGCGGCAGGACATCACCCATGGCCAGCGGTAGCTTTCCCCATCAGTTTGAAGGCAGTTTCTCCGCCTTCAAGGAACGGCAGCTGGTGTTCGCACTAACCCGCCAGCTGGCCGACGCCCAGTTCCGGCGGGGCGACCGTTCCCTGAGCGAGCGCCTCTGGCAGGAAGCGGCCGCGGAGGCCATGGACGCGGAGCGCATCACCGGACTGCTCTACGGCGTCCATGACCATGACGACCCGGCGGCCATGGAAGCGGTGGATCGCCTCTACCGCGAGCGGCAACGGGAGGCCTTGCGCCGTGCCAGCACGCCCCTGGCCCGGTTGGCGCGCCTCACCGGGCATCGCCCGGCTCGGATCTCCCGGCCTCACCGATCAGCAAGGCCAAACCAGGCGCCCGTCGCAGGCTCCGGTTGTTGAGCGGGATGGATGCCATTTCGGCGTGAGCACCCTGCATCGCGCCGTCTGCACCGGCCCCGCTGATCGGAACCTTCAGGCCACAAAGCGCCCATAAAGCCAGCGCACGAAGTCTCCCACCAGCGGCACCGGGGTGAAGGTGGGGCCGACGAAGTCGAAGTAGTCGCGATGGTCGATGATCCGGCCGTCGGCGCCCAGGCGGAGACGGCTGGTGCCGGGATAGAGGAATTCGATGCCCTTCATCTTCAGGCCCATCGTCCATTCCACGAAGGCCACATCGCCGCTGAGGGCCACGGCACCAGGCTCGAGGAAGACGTCATCGCAGCGCTGCAGCAACCCCTTCTGGGCCACGATGTAGGCATCGAGGCCCTGCCGTTCCTGGGTGGGGTCGGTGAAGTGGACGTTCTCGTCGTAGAGCGCACGCCACTGATCCGGCGTGGGCCCCGGAGCGCCGTAGGGCTTGGTGAACAGGGCCCGGAGGGCGTCTTCCCCCAGCGGTGGCTGCAGCAGGGCGGTCATGGAAGGGGGGTCTCTCAGGAGGCGACCGCCCGGGGCCGGGTCAAGGCCAGGGCCGCTCCGCCGATGGCCACAAGGCCCAGGGCTCCGGCTGCGGCCAGGAACACCAGGGTCTGCAGGGCCAGCAAGAACAGGCCCAGGGCCGAAGCGGCCTTGATCTGCACCCGGGCCTTGATCAGCAGGGTGAGCAGCAGCAGCACCGTGGCCTGCAGGCCGGCGATCCGGGCCGTCGTGAAGGGGCACAAGGGGGGCAGGATCAGCATCGGCAGCAAAGCGATCAGAAGCAGAAGGGCAGGAACTGGGTGCGGCAGGCGGCGTAGCCGTCGGTCAGGGCGCCAAGGCCGATCTGGTGGGCGATGCCGGAGCCGGTGATGGCTTCGGTGAGCACGCCGATGACAAGACCGAGCATGGCAGCACGGCCGTTGAAGAGTTCGACGCGCTTGAGCTGCTCCATGTGGATGGAACGCTCACTGTCGCCTTGGAGGAAGGCTTCGCTGGCGGGGGTGTTGGTCATGGGTTGGGCAGGGAAAGGAAAGGAAAAGGGCTGGGCCGTTGGTCGATCAGCCGAGGCCGATCTGGGTGAGGATCCCCTGGCCGGTGAGCAGCTCGGTGCCCAGGCCGATCACGAAGCCGAGCATGGCGAGACGGCCGTTCCAGGTTTCGGCGAAGGTGACGAAGCCGAAGCGGGAGGAGGAGTCGGTCATGTGTGTTTCAGTTTGTATCGTAGATTGTAACAGGTTGTAAAGGTTTGCGTCAAGCGTGGCCGCAAGGGCAGGTAGCGGGGGCAAGAGGCGCAGTCAACGGCGGCCCCGTACCATCGGAATCCTCTGCCTCCCGGTGGATGTCGAGCGCCTCCCTGCCGGCCGAACTGGTGCGGCGCTACCGCCGGCTGTTCAGCTTCTACGACCGCGACGGCGACGGCCGCCACACCCTGGAGGGTGACTTCGAACCGGTGGCGGTGCGGATCGCGCGGCGCTGGCAGGGCCGGCCCAGCCGCTTCCCGGATCTGCTGGGGCTGCTGCTCGACACCTACCGGCACGAGAACGCTCGCCGCGACCGGAACCACGACGGCACGGTGGATGAGGACGAGTTCCTGGCCTCCCATGGCCGGGTGTTCACCGCCTTCGGTGCCGATTCCCAGGCGGCGCGGGAGTTCATGGCCCGCTCCGCCGGCGGCTTCTTCGACGTGCTCGACCTCGATGGCGATGGCCAGCTCGAGATCAACGACCTGGCCGCCTTCGCCGCCGCCTACGGCCATCCCACCACCGGCATCGCGGCCAACCTCGATCGGATGCTCACCGCCCTGGGGCTGCCCCACGGCCGCCTGCCGCGGCAGGCCTTCCTGACGCTGGTGGAGCAGTACTGGTTCGATCCCTCGCCGGACGCCCCCGGCCGCCACCTGTTCGATGGGGTGGACCTGGGCTGACGTCAGTCCGGCAGCCCATAGCCATCCAGGCGGGTACTGGTTCCCTTCGCTCCAATCCTGGCGGCCACCGGATCGTCGTAGACCACCCAGGCCAGCAGCTGGTCGCCACGGCGCTGCACATCCAGGCCCTCCGGTTTGTCGCTGCCCTGGCCGGGGCGACCGGGGCGACCATCCCGGATCCACAGCAGGGGCTCCGTGGTCTCCAGGGTGACGCCGTCCTTCGGGGGTGAACCCTGCGGGCCAAGGGCGTTGCGCCAGCGGTGCAGGTAGCAGGGGCCCGCCAGATCCATCGTCGGCCCGGCCAGCACCAGCACGTCGTCGCTGCCGGGGACCACGGCCAGATCCCGCACCGCCAGGCCGCTGAGCGACAGGTAGCGGCAGCGATGGGCCTCCAGGCTGAGGCTGGGGCCGTCGCCAGCGAGGCCACCCAGGCGCAGGTCGAGCACCAGGGCGATGCCCCGCAGGACCGGTCCGCGCAACCCCACCAGCACCCGCTCGCCCCGGGCGGCGATGCCTTCGATGTCGAGTCCGTTGTCCTTGCTGGGGATCGCCAGAAACGGGGCGATCCGCCGGTCGTTCGCCAGGGCCTGGGAGAGGGCATCGCGGTCCGCGGCGGCATCGAAGGCCAGCCGCTGCCCTGCCACGGGCTGGCCCTCCCCATCCAGCCGCAGGCAACCGAGCACATGGGCGTTGCGGCTCTGCCTGTCGTGGAGCTTCAGGGGGTCTCCCTCGGCGTCGTGCCGGCGGCGCCGCAGGCTGTGGGAGCCCACCAGCCACAGGCGATCGCCATCGCGCGCCAGCCCCTCGAGGTCCGATTCGCCGTCGTCCTTGCCGCCGGCGAGACCGAAGTCCCTGAGCTTCACGGCGCTGAGGTTGCCGTAGTGGTGATCGCCGAGGCGGTCCAATCGGTAGAGGCTGCGTCCCTCATCACCCCCCAGCCACAGCACCCGGTCGAGGGCCACCAGGGCGGAGAGGTTCTGCCGCAGCTCCTCGGCTTCCGTGTCCTTCGCGGGGGACAGCTCCAGGAGGCGCTGCTGGGTCGGGACGGCCAGGGGCAGGTCGGCGGCCGGCTCGGGCATGGAGGGAAGGCGGGTGCTTCTTTCCTTGGTAGTGGGGCATTGGGGGGTGTCAACGCCAGCTCCCGGCCTTCGCTAGGGAGGCGGTGGCGGCAGGGGCGGCGCTGAAGCTCCGCGGGCCCCGGCGCCCCCCAGTGCCTGCCGACGGGGGCCCAGCATCTGGGCCAGCCCGGCGATGCGCTCGGCGAGCGGCTCGGGGCCCAGGCTCCACAGGCTCTCGAAGTAGAAGAAGGCCACCCCCAGGCCCCGGGCCCGGTTGGCGGCCACCTTCTGGGCCATCAGCGCCAGGGGGGTGGGGCGGTTGCGCTGGCCGCTCATCACGGCGATGGCGGTGGGCATGCGCTGGCGGGCCTCCTGCACCTCTGGCCGGATGAGGTGGGGCCAGTAGCTCTCGAGATCGGGCCGGTAGATCTGCACCAGCAGCTCATCGGCGATGCCGCGCCGCACCCATTCGCGCCAGTCCTGCAGCTGCAGCTTGTAGGCGAAGTCGTAGTAGTTGGGGGAGATCGAGATCAGGGCGCCGGGGCGAGCGGCCCGCACCGCCCGGGCCAGCTGGTCGAGGAAAGCGGTGATGCGGTCGGCGCGCCACTTCACCCAGGCCGGATCCTCGGGGTTGGCCGGTGGATCCTTGCCCGTGTCCTTGCGGTAAAGCGCCGTGGTGAAGGGGTCGTAGCCGAACTCCCGCGGCAGGCTCAGGTGGTCGTCGAACTGGATGCCATCGGCGCCCCAGTCGTTCAGCACCTCCAGCACCAGGTCGGTGATCAGCTGTTGCACTTCCGGCCGGAAGGGATTGAGCCACACCACCCGGCCGGCGGCACTGGTGGGTGATCTCACTGATAAACTCACATCAAAGCAACTGGGCAGAGACATCTCCCTGCTGGCCATCGAGCACATGCTCAACACGGAGCCTGGGAAAGATAAGGCCCCCCGCGAAAAATTACTGCTCGCACGCATCTCGATTCTGCTGATCGAGGGGTCATCCGGAGAAGAGTCGATCCAGGCACAAACCAACAACTCACGCCTTGCGTCCGCCACCCAGACCCAATTCAACCATGGCGTCGACCAGGCGGCGAGGGTGCTGAATCGCCTGGTTGAGAGTTCCGGCGAGGCCTGCAACCACTATTACCAAGAACAGGTCTTCAGCCTCAATCTGAAGCTTGGTGGCAAGGACCTGACGCCGGTCGCTGACATCGAAGCCGATTGCGGGGAAGCCGGGGCGCTGGCGATTGAAGCGTTGCGCAAACAGGTGGAAGGCAAAGACAGGAATGGCGATCAGTCGGTCAGTGTCTCCCAGCTGGCCCAGGACCCGATCGTCGATCCCAGGCTGGTGGCAGGCTCTCTGGCCTAGGCCAGGGTGGTCAACCAGCTCAATGCCGTCAGGCTTGAAACGGCTCGGGCCAAAAGTGCCTACACCGAACCAAGCCTGGCTGTCGTCACCGTCCATCTGGACAATCCGTCCATCGCCGAGCAACTGAAACCCATCCTGGTCCAGCTCTCCGCCAAGCGCTGGTACATCGTCTCCGGCGTGCGCGTCGTGGAACCGTCATCGAGCAGCTGCGGGCCATACAACTCCGTTCGCTTCTTCCACAAGGCCGACAACGAGCTGGCCGGGAAGCTGATCGACCAGATCAACGCCCTCAAGACAACGTCGCCATCGGTCCGCGCCCTTCTTGCCGGAACCGGCAATACAAAGCCGGGCATCTCTCCCATCGATCTGAGCACATGGAGGTACGCACGCTCCGTCCCCCAGGGCACCGTGGAACTCTGGCTGGCCTCCAAAGGCACCCGCAGTCAGTCGGCCGTGGCCGGTGCGTGACCGGGTCAGAGTGAGGGGTGCCCAGCCGTCCCGCACCCTTGGACCGCCCCCTGCTGCTGAGCGCCACCGGGCTCGAACGGCGGCTGGGGGATCGGCTGCTCTGGAGTCGGCTGGATCTCGCCCTGGCCGGTGGTGATCGCCTGGGGCTGGTGGCGCCCTCGGGGGCAGGGAAAACCCTGCTGCTGCGCACCCTGGCCCTGCTCGACCCTCCCCAGACGGGAACGTTCCACCTGCTGGGACGCCCTCCGGCGGCCTGGGGTCTGCCGCGCTGGCGCGCCATGGTGCTGTACCTGGCCCAGCGGCCTGTCGCCGGTGGGGGAACCGTGGCGGCAAACCTTCGCGCGCCCTGGCGGTTCCAGGAGCGGCGCGGGCAGGGCAGGTGGAGCCACGGGCGCATCACCGGCTGGCTGGCGGCCCTGGGGCGCGATGCCGCGTTCCTGGACTACGACGCTGAGCGGCTGTCCGGCGGTGAGCTGCAGTTGCTGGCCCTGCTGCGGGGCCTGCAGTTCGATCCCACCGTGCTGCTGCTGGATGAACCCACCGCCTCCCTCGACGCAGCCACCACCGCCGCCGTGGAGGCCCTGCTGACCGACTGGCTCGCCGCCGGTGCGCGTGCCTGCGTGCTCATCAGCCATGACGGCGAGCAGATCGAGCGTTTCGCCACCCGCACCCTGGAGCTGCAGCGATGACCCCCTCAAGCGCCGGCGCCCTGACGATCAGTGATGGCCGCCTGGCCCTCTCCGGCCTGCTGATCCTGGTGAATGTGGGGCTGTCGGCGGCGCTGCGCCTGGGCCTGGGCCGCAGCCTGCTGGTGGCCTCCATCCGGATGGTGGTGCAACTGCTGCTGGTGGGGTTCGTGCTCGAGTGGCTGTTCCACCAGGACCAGGCGACCCTGATCCTGCTGGTGGGGGCGGCCATGGCGATGATCGCCGGTGTGTCCGCCGTCCAGCGCACCCGGCACCGCTTTGCCGGCATCTACCTCAACAGCCTGCTGTCGGTGATGGCCTCCTCGGCGCTGGTCACGGGCCTGGCGGTGACGGGGCTGATCCAGCCCCAGCCCTGGTACAACCCCCAATATCTGATTCCCCTGCTGGGGATGGTGCTGGGCAACACGCTCAACGGCATCTCCCTTGGGCTCGATCGCTTCATGGACGGCCTGCGCAGCAGCCGCGATCAGGTCGAAACGGATCTGGCCCTCGGGGCGACCCGCTGGGAGGCCTGCCAGGCGGTGGTGCGCGAGGCGATCCGTGTGGCCATGATCCCGACGATCAACTCGATGATGGTGATGGGCCTGGTGAGCCTGCCCGGGATGATGACCGGCCAGATCCTCCAGGGGGCGGCACCGGCGGCGGCGGTTCGCTACCAGATCGTGATCCTGTTCATGATCGCTTCGGCGACGGCGCTGGGGGTGTTCGGCGTCGTGGGCCTGGCCTACGCACGGCTCACCAGTGCCGACCATCAGTTGCGGCTCGATCGCCTGGTGCGGGCCGCCGAGGCGGCCGATGGCAAGGCTGCGTAGAGTCAAACCAGCCATTGATCAGACTTGAAACAGCTCGTCGGGCCACTGCGCAGGGCATCCATCTATGGCGTCATCAGCTATCTGGGTCTTGTTCTGATCAACAACTCGGAGCTGAACCTTCCCAACATGTGGATCGCCTATCTTCCGATGTTCGTCGGTGTCTATGTGGCGACTCAATGGCTGGACAAGACGCTTGGGGACTGACGATCTAAGAACCGGCAGCGTTGGTTCGGCGACGCGGGCGCACCCGCAGGCCATCCTTCGGGGAGGGGCTGGGAATGACCAGCAGCGTCAGGTCCTGATACGGCTCCAGGGCAAGGCTCAGCTGCTTGAGCAGCCCCACCGCCAGTAGACGGATGTCCAGTTCCGCCAGCGCCTTGCCCAGGCAGACGAGCTCGCCGCCTCCGTAGGGCAGCAGGGTCAGCGGTTCTGCTCCCCCCAGATGCCGCTGGGGCCGGAAGGTGGCCAGATCCTCCGGGTCCGCGCCATGGCGATGGCTGGCCGTGAGGCTCACCTGCACCACGCGACCGGCCGGCACCAGCACACCCGCCAGGGCGATGGGCTCCCGGGTGCGGCGAAAGAAGCCCCCCACCGGTGGTGTCAGCCGCATCACCCCCTGCACCACCGCATCCAGCCGTGGGGCCCGCAGGGCGTCATAGGCGTTCACCGCGTCCCCGCCGGCAGGGGGCCAGGGCAGCCCGTCGAGTTCCTCCAGCAGCCAGACCAACTCCGGGGGATGCTGCAGCAGGGTGAGCAGCAGGCAACTGAGCGCGGAGGCAGTGGTTTCGTAGCCGGCGAAGAGCAGGAGCAGCAACTGCTCCGCCACGTCATCGTCGGCCAGGGGGAGGCCGGCCTCATCTAGGCCGCCGGCCAGCAGGTCGAGGCCGCCAGCCCCGAGGGGGGCACCGGAGGCCGAGGCGACCTGGGCCTTGTGAAGCACGGAGCCAAGGCGCCGCAACAGGCGCTGACGGGCCTGGCGGGCGCGGGCGAAGGGACTGCCGGGCAGGGCGAGCGGAAAGGAGAACAGGCCCCGGCACCAGAGTTCGAAATCCTCGAACAGGGCATCGCGGTCGGCGCCATCAAGCCCGAGCACCGTGGTGGCGATCACGCCAAAGGCGAAGCGCCGCAACCGGGGCACCAGGGCCACCGGCGCTGGCGCAGCCAGCAGCTCCCGGTTGAGGGCCTCCACCAACGCCACGATCGACGGGCTATAGCGCCTCAGGGCGGCGGAGGCGAACAGCTGACCCACCACCCGACGGCGCGCCTTGTGGTCGGGACCGTTGCGGTTGGCCAGGGACAGCGGCCCCAGCAGCTGCCTCACGCTGTCCGGCCACCAGCCCTCGACCGCGTCACCCTGGGCGAACAGGTCGGCGATGGCCTGCCCACCGCGGATGAACACGGTGCGCTGCCCCAGCAGGCTGGTTTCGTAGACATCGCCGTAACGCTCGAAGCGTGAGCCGGCAAAATCCGGATCGCGGAAAAAGGCGAGGGTTTCGAGCACCCCGCTCACCGCGGCTGTGCTGGGAACGGGCCGAAGGGTGGCGGGATCGGGGAGCAAGCAGCGTCATCCGGGGCGGCCTCCAGGCTGGCAGCCAGGTGATCGCGGTGCGACGCCGCTGGCGGCAAGCGCATCGGCCTGTCGCCGTGGTGCCGGGTTGAAAGGGGACCAAAGGTACCGGGAAGCGTGACGGTATTAGCAAAGAGAGTGCCCAGAAATGCGAATCAGCGTTAATGGAATGGATGGAAACGTTGATGTTCACGATGCATGATCGCTGCACTTCATTCCGCAGCACCAGGGATCGGCCGTACGGTTGATTAGCCCATCCCATGAGAGTGGCGATGAAAACCTGTTTGATGGCATTCCTGTCGTTGGCCTTGTTGATGGCTTCTCTGTTGATCCCATCTCCAGTGATGGCCCTTTCGAATCCACTCGCTTCACCGCAGACACTGCTTGGAGCCAAAACTGAGAGCGTCCCCGCCTCAACACAGGAGACTGACAGCCAGCTTCAGTCCGCCATTGGTTCTGTGACAGATGGGGGCAGCCAGACGGAGAAGAAAGAAAACACACAGGAGCGGGCCAAGGATGGCGCGAAGATCGATCAGATGACCCAAGGCCTGATGAAGGGAAACGGCGCCTGATGGGGTTTGGCGTTCAAGCCGGGGTCGGCAACGGCTGAGTCGGCGGCGTGGATCTCAGGCACCAGCCGGTCAGCACCCTGGCCGGGGCGATGGGGCGACCAGGTGGGAAAGCACGGCTAACCTCTATCGGGCCTCCACCACCAGGTCGCCCCATTCCGACCATCCGCATCGCGCCATGAGCCCACTGACCCCTCTCAGCCAAACTCTGCTGAGCGCCAAGCGCCGTAAGGGCGTGAGCTTCGCCGAGCTGGAAACACTTCTCCAGCGCGATGAGGTCTGGATCGCCAGCTTGCTGTACGGACAGGCCACGGCCTTTCCAGAGGAGGCGGAGAAGCTTCTGGCGGCCCTGGATCTGGATCCAGACCTGGCCAACGAACTGACAGTCCCGCCCGTGAAGGGCTGTCTGGATCCGGAGGTTCCGACTGATCCATTGATTTATCGCTTCTATGAAATCATGCAGGTGTACGGCCTGCCACTCAAAGATGTGATCCAGGAAAAGTTTGGTGATGGCATCATGAGCGCCATCGACTTCACCATGGAGGTGGATAAAGTGGAGGATCCAGCCGGCAACAGGGTCAAAGTCACCATGTGCGGAAAGTTTCTGCCCTACAAGAAGTGGTGACCAGAATCTCGTTGAGGCTGCTCTGACACCGTGGCAGTGGGGGCCATGGAAGGCCCCCCGACCGTTGGCCAAGCCTTCCTGGAACGATGGCCGTGGATTGAAACTTTCAGCCCTTTGGGCAGATAGGGCTCAGTTCCTGTTGGGTGGATCGGGGAAAGTCAATCGGGGCGACAGGATTCGAACCTGCGACCTAGTGCTCCCAAAGCCCTTAATTCTGAGTCTGCCGACTCGCTTGTGGCGACAGGTGTCTAGGGGCAGATGCACTGCTGTCACTGCCTTCTGGTCTGCAAGCGAGTGGCGGTCGGTGGCGGGCCGTGCCAGGCTCAGAGGGTCGATTTGCTCACCTGTTTGCTCACATGGGGAGTCGTAGAGCCTCGGGCACCTGGGCTTCTGTGCTGCGCTCCGGCTTGCGCCTTTCCCTTGCCCAGCGGGGCACGAGCAACGGCTGGCGCGTATCCGATCTACGAGGCCGCACGCGTCTCACGGTCGATGCGATCGGCGGTCGCCATCAAGTGCTGCTTCCGATCGAATGGGCCCAGGAGAAGGCCGATGCCATCCGCGACACCGTTCTGGCGATCCATGCTGCCCACATCGACGGCCTTCCGCTCGACCGAGCCATTGCCGCCGTATTGGCCACCGATGGGTCCTCAGCCGAGCCAACCGGCGGGCCAACTGATTGGCCACAACTGGTCGAGCGTTTCAAAGCCCGCAAGCTCAGCAGCGGTGCCATCAAGCCGCAGACCTGGGAGAGCGTGTACCAGCGCCGGATGGCAGAGCTTCTGGCCACCCTCACCGGCAAGAAACCACCAACCAATTCCCGGGAATTGCTGGAGGCCGTCACCGCGCGATGGGCTAACCAGCCCGGCTGCCGTGGCCGTCAGATGCAGGTGCAGCAGACCGCTGCGCTGCTCCGCTGGGGCGTCGATCAAGGCGCGCTTGGCCCGGAATGGGCGCCACCTCTCGAGCTCGACCCGTTTGTGGGTCGCAAGCGGGAGGGGAAGGCGATCACCACCCCGCTTGAGGTGAAGCACATCCTGGAGCTGGTGGAGGCCATCACGGATCCACGATGGCGCTTTGCCTTCCAGCTACTGGCGGCCTATGGCCTGAGGCCCGAGGAGCTGCAGCACCTTGAGGTTCGGGATGGCCGGCTGTGGTGCAACTACCGCAAGAGCACAAGTCGGGGGCAGACAAAGCCCAGGCCCTTGCGGCTGCTGCCATGCGACGACTGGGCTGAAAATTGGAATCTGGTGAAACGGTTCAAGACCGAAAAGCTACCTCCAATGCGCCCTGGCTATGGCGCAGAAGATCTGGGCCTGCACATGCGCAGGCGCCAACGCTGGCAGGATCTGCGCCGGGAATACGAGGCGGCAGGAGAGAAGTTGGTTCTGTATTCAGCCCGCCATGGCTACGCTCACCGTGCGCATCTGATCTGCGAACTGCCGCCGAAGGTGGCAGCTGCGGCTATGGGCCATAGCGTCGAGACACACCTGGCGGCCTACAGCAAATGGTGTGGCGATGACGTGGTAGATGATGCCTTCGACCGAGCAGCTTCAAGGCTTGGCCTTGACAAGCTGACGCTCCATCCATAGCAACCCTCCCGACAGAGTGTACATCGTGCCCGACTACATCGACAGCAAGAACGTTTTCTGACCGGTCAACTGGGCGAACACTCGATCGCAGGCCTGGCTGATCCGGAACTCACGGCTCTGCACGTAGCGGATTGCTGGAACCTCCCAACAGTGCAAAGGAATGATCTGGCAAATATAGGTAGTTGTAGAGTATATGGACTTACAACTCGATGCAAACAGGATCAGCATCCAGCTCGCCATCCAGCCAGCGCCCATATGGATCAGCTATCGTTGATATCACAGGATGAGTCTCGCCGACATCAGAAACCAAGAGTATTACATAGTTATCCCCTCTTCCTTCCTTGTAGAGTTGCTTGGCCCAGTCCCATTGGACACCAGAAATCTCGAAGTGCTTAGGCGATTTGTCTGTCTTGCTTTTCACTTCATAGTAGAGAAGATCTCTGTTCGCCTCTCGCACGACAAAGTCGTAGCCTATGCCTTGATTACCGTGCTCGTTGAGCCATACTACCTGCTTATCGGGATGGGCTTGCAATAAGTATCTTTTGGCCAATTTCTCTCCGTGCTCGCCAATTGCTTTGATATCACGAGCATTTAGAGTATGGTGTTTTGGTTCATGACTTGCCTTGCCAATATTGTTATCCTCAACCGCTTCCTCGGCATTCAACGAAGATTTCGTCGCACCCTGATCGGATAAATCACGAACATGCTTGTTTCTTGAATAGGGGGCATCTTCAATAATAGCTGCAGCATCGGGATTGATCTTAGGGGCCCATGCAGGATCATCTTCATTGGCTAACGTGGTCCCTGAGCTTTCTATCTCGATACGATCGTCTTCTTTTGTCTTTGATCTGCGGTACTCCTCTAGTTCGTTCCACTCGACACTGGTAATGAACTTGCCTCCATATTTTCGCTCAATTTCGTGTATTTCGTCTGGCTTGAGGCCTAGCACCTCCACGAGCCTATGAACATCCTTGTCGAGTCTGTAGCCCTCAGCTAAATCGTTTAAAGAATACCTACCTATGTTGGACTTGATAAGTTGCTCGTTCTTCAGGTACAGCCAAGGATGTGCAGATAGTTGCTTATATGCCACGGACTCCTCCTCGGGCCCCTCCTCCCAGTCATCTTTCTTTCTTTTGCGCTGCATGTAACGGCCTTTGAGACTGTTGGTGTGCTCAAGCAATAGATCCCAGAGAAAGTATGAGCGCTGCGGTGTAATATTTGCCAATGCGCATTCCAGGCCTTCAATGTTAAAATCTTTATTGAAACCATCTATGCTCTTAAAGTACATGTAGCCAGGGTGTTCGATATTAACTGGGTGGCTGCCTTCGATCTTTAGTCCGTATCTTACTCCTGTTGCCTCGAATAGCTCCCTAACCTGCTTTGTCAGCCGGTTTTCTGGAAAATGAAGAAAGCCGAATTCATCTTGGTCGTTTCCTGCGAACCACATTGCCAGCTTCTTCGTATGGAAATAGACATCTCTCGCCGCTCTGTAGGTTACATTTCCACTAGAGTCTAAACATCGAACGAATTGTGACTGGTCGCTTTTCAGTAGTTCAAGAAGCTCATCTTTCTGAGTTTTTTCAGACATGCTCCAAATCTCATAGATTCTCTGAATGTCAAGAAGATAGTTGTCTAGATTAATGCTTGTATCGCGATACTTAGGCAAGATTAAATCTCTAACCTCGGCTATGTTGTCCGGCTCTCTGAGGCCTAGTGCCAACAGAAACTCATGGGCTTGTTTTGATAGAGCTACAGACCTCTTAATGGTAGGAAATCTAGATTCACCTCTTGAGGGTAGGTAGACCTGCGGCAACCCCGAGTGCGCTTTACGTAACGCTCGGTGGGAGTTGTCTTGGAGTCGAAGAATTGGATACTCTTGGAGCTTTGCTTTGAAGAGGCTGAAAGACGAATACCCTATTTCCTCACACTGCTGCATGCTTTCGTAGAAGCCGATTAGCCACTCATCAGGCTTTGACTCATAAAAGTCTGAACTTGCGGATGCACAGAAGTCTTGAAGTGTTATCCCGGGTATCTCTAGTATTTGCTCAATGTAGTCTCGCATTCGATATGTAGATAGCAGTTCATCGGCTACCCAAAAGAGTTTTTGGTCGAAGATATTCAGTATATCGTCTTCGTCGAGTAATCTCGGAAGGGTCTCGTGTACTGGTATCCGTGCATCTTTAGCCCTCACATAGATTCCATTGGATGTTAGCAGAAGTGGCTCAGTTAGTAACCTCCACTTGACCTGTTCATAGGCCGCACTGTAGAGGGGATGACTTTGGTCTCTTTCAATAGGTAGCGCCGCATATGCTTGCTGATTCAACAAGCCTTTGTCCTTGAGCAGATCTATGCTGTCTGCAATTAATATAGCAAGGCCCTCTGTTATTGCATTGTTCTCTGTATCTTCGAAAGGTATTGTCTCGCGACTGGGAGTAGTCTTGTATGGAGCATGAACTAGGAAATGAAAGCCGGTCGGCTCATTCGTTGGGAAAAAGACAAAGAGCTTTGAGTCTCTAACTTGTTCAATCTGGCCATTGACATCAAGTCTGTAGGCAACGACCAATCTTAGGTCAGTACTACCAATATGTATTATGCTATTGAAAACAACATACTCTTTGTCTAGAAGTGTCTGATCGTTGACCTGTGTTGATATCGTGGCCTTGTGATCGCTCTCTGTTCGGAGATACAGTCCATGATCGCTACCTGTGCTCCATTGAATGCATTCAATGTTGTGAAGGAAAAGAAGCGACTCACTTTCCAAGCCGCGAAGTCGTTCAGCTAGCCTCGCAAAGGTATCGCTCGTTGATACGTCAGGCTTGTTGAACGGTAATTCAAATCTAGTCCAGCCCTGCTTCCGGCCTGGAAGATCAGCAATCTCCTCTGGCACTATGAAATCTACAATTTGAAAGTGCCAATCCTCCGAGTGAACTCTTGGAGAATTAGTAACGGTAAATACCGACTTGAATCCTGCGCCAAACTTTCCGATTGCATTCGCGTCATCCTTCTTGGTTGACGATCCGATCTTTGTTATCGAATCAATGTCCTCAAAGCTGAAGATCCTGCTTCCATTGTGCTCAAAACAGAGTGCGCTCTTATTGAGAGTAAAACTTGCCTCTGTTGCTTCTGCGTCATCTGCATTCTGAAGTAGTTCGTAAATAAAGTGCGCTGAATCAGAGTACAGATTGGCAATATGATGATGCGAGTTATCCCCATTGAGCCGACAGGAAGCAACATGCTTTTGTCTCATTTTTGAGAGCTCGGCAAGGCTTTTGCTCTTGGAATCCTTGATCGACATTAATGCTGCCCGGCTCCGCTCGTTTCTACCTTATCATTGTCGAGTGATTTTGCAGGCCTAATAGTCAATTATCTTTTCCTCCAGCTCTGCACCCATCATATCTGTCTTCAACCCGATGACTACCGCCGACCGCCTCATTACTCCCTCCCAGCTGGCCTTGTTCAGCCGCAGCCCGGTGATCGGGGCTTGGTGGGAGGAACTTGCTGCCCAGAAGCTCTTTACCGAGCAGCGCCCGGATGTGACCAGCCTTGATGAGCTGCTCTTCGCTTCTGGGCTTGAGCACGAGGAGGTGCTGCTGGCTGATCTGGAAGCCGCTGGGGCGGATGTCCATCGGCAGCAGCAGGTGAATCCCGATGGCCCACCCCAGGAGCAGGACTACGCCAACACCGTGGCGGCCATGCGGGAAGGCCACCAGTTCATCCATCAGGCGGCGCTGCGCAACGATGAGATCCGCGGCTGGGCAGACCTACTCGAGCGGGTCGATGACAAACCCTCTGTGCTGGGGACCTGGAGCTATCGCCCGATCGAATGCAAGCTCTCCAGTCATCCCAAGCCGATCTATCTCGTGCAGGCCTGTGCCTACTGCGAACTGCTTGAGCATCTGCTGGGCTACCGTCCTGAACAGTTCCGTCTGTATCTGGGGGGCAAGCGCTTCCGCAGCTACGACACCTCCGCCTTCTGGGCCTGGTACGAGCAGCTCCGGCAGCGATACCGCGACTTCCGTGACAGCTTCGATCCCTTGGTAGCGCCGGAAGACCAGCCTGGGGATCACGGCCTGTGGACGGCCTTCATCGACCAAAGGCTGGAGGACAAGAAGGACCTGATCCTGGTGGCCGGGATGCGGCGCACGCAGCGCGCCAAGCTCCGTACCGCCGACATTCACACGATCGATGAGCTCGCGGCTTTGGAGCCTGGCGTCACGGTCAGCGGGTTGGATCCGGAGATTCTCGAGCGGCTACGCGCCCAGGCCGAGATCCAGACCTCGCCAGCCCAGCCCGACGGCCGCCCGCCTTACCGGCTCTTCCCTGCCGATCAGCAGGAGCGCGGCCTGGGGGCCCTGCCTGTGGCTGATGACGGCGACGTGTGGTTTGACATGGAGGGCTATCCCGATCCGATCACTGGCACCAAGCTCGAATACCTCTTCGGGGTGTGCTTCCGCGATCCGGGCAGCACTGTCATTCAGTTCAAGGCCTGGTGGGCCCATGACTGGCCTGCAGAGAAGGCCGCCTTCGAAGGACTGATCGACTGGATCGCCGAGCGCCGGCAGCGCCATCCGGGCCTACACGTCTACCACTACGCCAGTTATGAGAAAACCGCACTCTGTACCTTGGCCGCACACCATCAGACCCGTGAATGCCTGATCGATCAGTGGCTCACCGAGGGGGTGCTGGTGGACCTCTATCCGATCGTGCGCCATGGCCTGTTGCTGGGTGCGCCGAGCTATTCCATCAAGAAGGTGGAGCTTCTTTATCAGCCAGCCCGTGATGGAGCCGTGGACACGGCTGCGGATTCGGTCGTCCAGTACGCCGAATGGTTGCGCTCCGCTGAGCCGACCACCCCTGGAGAAGCTCCCGCCGGTAGTCCGCGTCTGCAAGCGATCGAGGACTACAACCGGGAGGATTGCCTCTCCACCGCCAGGCTGCATGACTTTCTGCTGGAGCAGCGGCTCCTGCTGGGATTGCCGGACAGGCCGCTCGTGCTGCCTGGCCGGCTCGAGGAAGAGGCTGAGTTCGGTGTAGCTGGGGCTGCAGAGAGCGCACAGGCCAGGCGCAACCGGGAAGCGATCGAAACCCTGATGCGCACCTCCGAGGTCCTGCTGGAGGAATTACCAGCGGAACGCCGGGACACCCCCAAGCCACCGCCTCCAGGTGTGGATGATCCGGCGGCAGCTGCCATCGAGGCGGCTGAGGCGGAACAGGGGCCTAGGGCGCTGAGTATTCGCCTGCACCGCCTTCTGGCCCAGCTGCTGCCGTTCCATTTGCGTGAGCGCAAGGTGGAGTGGTGGGCCTTCTTTGATCGGCTGGAGCAGAACCCCGACGAACGCTTTGCCGATGCCGAGGTGGTTGCCGCCGCCACCCTGGAGTCCATCAAGGAGAAGGCGACCCCCCGCGCGACCCACAAGGAACTCACCTACCGCTTCGACACCGAGCAACCGCTCAAGCTCCGGAATACAACCGGAAACCTGCTCCGGCTCTACCTGCCTGATGAGGAGGTTTCGATGGCCGCCGATGTGGACCATGACAGCGGTACGGTTGTGTTGAAGCTCACCGGCAAAAAAGAGCGCGAGCGTGCCGATGCTGGCCGTCCGATCTCCGTACCGGCGCGAACGGATCTGGTTCTGTTTCCGTCAGACATCAGCCAGCACCTGAGGCCACATCTGGCTCGCCAGGCCAGTTGTTGGGTGGATGACCATCAGGCCTTGCCGGCAGCGATGCGGCATCTGCTCGAGCGCCGGACGATGCCGGAGCTGGCGCCGATCAACGTACGAACCCGCCAGGACCCAGGGAGCACTCCATCCGATCTGGCCGCGTTCCTGGCCACGGCCGACGGTGTGGCACTGGCGTTGCAGGGTCCCCCTGGTACCGGGAAGACCACCGTCACCGGTGAGGTGATTGCGCAGCTGGCGGCTCGGGGACAGATGGTTGCCGTGAGCTCCAACAGTCATCCAGCGATCAATCACCTCCTCCGTGGCTGCCAGAAAGCCATGGAGAACACCGGCAGCGAGGCCAGGGTGGTGAAGTGCACCGGCAGCTCGCCTCGGCCCGATGACGAGGAGGCCTTCGAGGGCACAGGCATCTCCTGTGTGCTGCAGAAGGACCTAAGACCGGAGATGGCGGTGGTGGGCGGCACGGTCTTCGTGTTCGCCAAGCATGAGGAGGAACCCTTTGATCTGCTAGTGATCGACGAGGCCGGCCAGGTATCACTCGCCAACCTGCTGGCGATGGCGTCATGCGCCCGCAACATCCTGGTGGTGGGGGATCAGCAGCAGCTCAGCCAGCCGACCCGCGCCGCTCACCCTGGGGACAGCGGGGTGTCCTGCCTGGACTACGTGATGGAGCATCACGCGGTGGTCCCACCGGATCGGGGCGTGTTCCTGGCCACCAGTTGGCGCATGGCGCCGCCGCTGGCGCAGGTGGTCTCCGAGCTCTTCTACGAAGGAGAACTCACGGCAGCCCCCGCCAATGGTGCCAACCGGGTGGAGTGGGGTGGTCCGGCCCAGGGCCTTCTGTTCGTGCCGGTGTTCCACAGCGGCAACAGCACCGGCTCCGATGAGGAGGTGGAGCAGGTCGCTGCTCTGGTGGCGGCCCTGCGGGGGCAGCCCTTCCAGTGCGCAAGCCGCGATGGCGTCGAACCAGGAGTGCTCGACTGGAGAGAGATCCTGATCACGGCCCCCTACAACGTGCAGGTTTCCCGCCTGAAGCGGCGCCTGGGCCCTGAAGCCCGCATCGGCACGGTGGACAAGTACCAGGGTCAGCAGGCCGCCGTGGCGATCCATTCGCTCACCTCCTCTGATGCCGAGCAGGCACCGCGTGGTCTGGGCTTCCTGCTTGACCCCCATCGCCTCAACGTGGCCATCAGCCGGGGGCAGTGCCTATCGATCGTGCTTGGCAGCCCCACCCTCTCCAGCGGAATCGCCGCCCAGGTGGAGGATGTGATCCAGCTCAACCGCCTCTGCCGGTTGATGGCTGAGTGCTGAGACCCCTGGCAGGCCACGGCAATGGCGGGCTCGTTCCGTTGAGGCTACCTAGGCTTGATCCCAACACGGCCATGCAGCTTTCTGCCGATGGCTCCCAAGGGCAACCTGTTTCGCGGGCTACGGGATCTGGAGGCTGCCGGCTCGGCGGAGAGGCAGGCGGCGCGGCAACTGCGGCAGCAGAACACCGGTGAGATCCTCCAGACCTTTCTGGCCTATCGCCTCTCGGATGCCGCGGACAAGATGAAGCTGGGCATCGCCATCGGCGATCCCCTGCGGCTGCGCCACGAACCCGACAACCAGTGGGACCCGAATGCCGTGAAGGTGTTCTGGCAGGAGCAGTGGATTGGGTACATCCCCAAGGACATGGCGGAGCTGATCGTTGCCGAGGTCCCCGATGTCGCCACGGGCCTGCCGGCGGTGGTCACGGGTCTGTCCACCACCTCAAAACGGGACGCCTTCCGCCTGCAGATCTCCATTCCGATCGAGAAGGCCAGCCGCCGACTGAAGGAACTGGGCGTCAACAGTGCTTTCGCCTGGGACTTCGATCGCACCTCCGGAGCGGACAAGATGCGGCTGGTGATCAGCGGCACGGAGACCGCCTTCCGGGAACTGCAGCTGCTGCTCAGCCAGGCCTTCGACGTGAGCAAGTGCGGCTACAGCTACTACCCCACCCAGGATGGCCGCCACTACCCCTGGTACCTGAGCCTCACGGACTCCAGTGGCCGCGCCCCTGCCGATGAGGCAGCCGTGGAGCAACTGATCCGCTCCCAGTTCGGTCTGCCGAGCGAGACCTCCCGCCAGCGTGAACGCAAGGAACGACTCGAGGAGCTGGAGACCAAGAAGGAGGAGATCAGCCAGCGCCTGGCTGCCACCCGCGCTGATGAGGGGCGCCTTCGGCGCGAACTCGAGAGCAGCAGGCGGCAGCAGCAAAAGCGTACCGTGCAGGCGGAAGATCAGAAGGACCTGGCCAAGGCAGAGGCCGACAAACTCGTTCTGGCTCTCTCTATCGCCAAACAGGAACTCGACCTGGCGATCAAGGAGAACGATGGGCTGACGCTGGAGCGCGAGGAGCTGGAAAACTCCCTGGCCCAGAAGCAGGAGGAACTCGACTTTTTCTATGAACTCAGTGATGGGGCCGGTGGAGGACTAGAGGCCCCATCTGTCTTGACGACAGGAGCAGCGCAGGACAGGGAGGCACTCACGGATCGATTGCTGACCGTGCTGCAGAAGTCCGCTGCCGGTCTGAAGCCTCACCGCATCCTTGAGTTGGTGGGTGAGCTCTGCCCCGAGAGCTTCGTGGTGCTCGACTCGGCCTGGAAATCAGCCGATGAAGCGGCCGGCTTCGAGCTGGGGGACCGGCTATTTCAACTGCTCTGGAGACTGGCCACCACCTATCGCGAGGCCCGTCTGGCCGGGAAGCCCGATGTGGTGGGGATCCAGGTGTTCGGGGCGAATTCCTTTGCGGCCCGCGAATCCGATGGCATCGAGAAGAGCCCAGCGGCCAGGCGCACGCGTACCTTCAGTTACAGGGGGGAGGAGGTGGTGATGTGGCAGCACCTGAAGATCGGCGTCAAGGATTCGGTGAATCGCACCCTGCGGGTTCACTTTCTCTGGGATCCTGAAGCGGGAAGGGTCGTGATCGGCCACTGCGGCAAGCATCTGCCCGTGCCGGGGCGTTGACGGCACGACTCCCGATGCGCCTCCTTCACACCTCCGACTGGCACCTGGGCCGCAATTTCCACGGCGGCTCCCTGCTCCAGGACCAGGCCGCTGCACTGGCGCGGATCGTCGAGCTGGCCAGGGAGCGGTCCGTCGATGCGGTGCTCATCGCGGGCGACATCTACGACCGGGCGATTCCACCGGCCGAGGCGGTGCAGCTCTTCAACGACACCCTGGCCCAACTGCGAGAGACCGGAGCCGCGGTGGTGGCGATTGCGGGCAACCACGATTCCCATGTGCGGGTGTCGATCTATGACCCGCTGCTGAGCTCGTTCGGGGTGACGATCCGGGGTGACGTGCGCCGGGCCCACGAACCTGTGCTGGTGAGCCCCCGGCTGGGCGGCGCCCCAGTGGCGATCTACCCCCTGCCCTATCTGGAGCCAGCGGTTGATGGGCCCGCCCTGTCCAGCCCTGCAGAAGAGGGTGCTGCACCAGTGCCGGCCCGCCTGCGCCATGAAGACGTGACCCGCCTGGCACTGGATCGGATCCGCCGGGATCTGCAGGGGCGCCCGGATCACCGCTCGGTGCTGGTGGCCCACACCTTCGTGGCGGGCGGGGAGACCTCCGAGTCCGAACGGGAGCTCACCATCGGCAACGTCGATCGGGTGAGTGTGGAGGCCTTCGCCGGCTTCAACTATGTGGCCCTAGGCCACCTGCACGGCTCCCAGCAGCTGGATGGTCCCCGGGTGGCCTACTCCGGCACCCCATTGCCCTATTCCTTCTCGGAGCAGCACCACACCAAGTCGGTGCGGATCGTGGAGCTGGATGCCGCTGGCAAGGCAGCGGTGGAGATCGTGCCCCTGGGGGTGGGGCGGTCCCTGTGCACAATCGAGGGCGGGATCGAGCCACTGCTCACAGATCCGCAGTTCGCCTCGGCCGAGGAGGCTTGGGTGCGGGTGATCCTCACCGACGAGGTGCTGCCCCTGCAGGCCATGGCCCGCCTGCGTCGACGGTTCCCCCACGTGGCCGAACTGCGACACCGCCCGCCTGATGTGATCCGCTCCACCGCCAGCGAACGGAATCAGCAGGTGCGGCAGGCCACCTCGCCTTTTGCGTTGGCGACGTCCTTCTTCGCGGATCAGCAGGGGCGTGAGGCCAACGAAGCGGAGGCCGAACTCCTGCGGGAAGCCCTCGACTCGGTCGGCAGGGGAGGTGAGCGGTGAAGCCCCATCACCTCAGGATCGAGGCCTTCGGGCCCTATGCCGAGCCGGTGGAGATCGGCTTCGATGAACTCAGCCAGGAAGGCCTCTTCCTGATCCACGGCACCACCGGTGCCGGCAAGACCTTCCTGCTCGATGCCCTCTGCTTCGCGCTCTACGGCGAGGTGTCGGGTGATCGCAGCGTCAAGGCGTTGAAATCGGATCACGCCGAACCCGCGGCGGTGCCACGGGTGAGCCTGGAGTTCTCCTCCGGCGGGTCCCGCTACCTGGTGGAGCGTTCCCCGGCCTACACCGCCCTCAAGACCCGGGGGGAGGGAACCACCGAGAAGGCGCCCCAGGCGGCGCTGTACCGGCTGGTCGGGACCGAGAGGGAAGTGATCGTCAGTCGGACCACCGAAGTCACGCGGGAAGTGGAGGGTCTGGTGGGTCTGAATGCCGGGCAGTTCCGCCAGGTGATCCTGCTTCCCCAGGGCAAGTTCGCCGAGGTGCTGCGGGCCAAGGCCGATGAGCGTGAGGCCCTGCTCAAGACCCTGTTCGACACGGTGGTGTTCGAGCAGGCGGGCTACTGGCTGGAGGACAAGGCCAAGGTTGCCCGCGGCGAGGTGGCTGAGCAGAACAGGGCCCAGGAAGTGCTGCGCAACCAGGCCGCCCGCGAATGGAGCCCCTATGCCACACCGCCGGCGGAGGCCGAGGCAGAGGAGGAGGACGCTGAAGCAGATGACGCGGAAGCAGGTGACGGGGTCCCTACGGATCAGGCGGGCCTGGATCGACTGGTCCAGCAGATCGCTGCGGTGGTGGTGGAAACCGAGACCACCCTGAAGCAGGCCACCGCAACCCTGGCGGCAGCCCAGACGGCCAAGGCTGAAATCGACAAGGTGGCGGACCGCTGGGATCGGCGGACGGCAGCCAAGGCAAGGCTCGATGCACTGGAATCGCAGCGGGATCCGATCGAGGAACTCAAGCTGCAGCTGGCCACGGCCGTGCAAGCCGAGACCCTGCGCACCAGCGTCGATGCCGAACGAACAGCCCGAGCTGCCCTGACCGCGCTACAGGGCAGCATCAAGGTGCAGCTGCAGGCCGCCATCCGTGCCAGGGACGACGCGCAGGCCCTGCCGGTCTCGGTGGTCCTGCTCGATCTGCTGGCCCTACCCGGCCTGGAAGACCTGGGCGGGGCGACCAGCGACCTGGCGGCGCGTCGGGCGGAAGTGAGTGAACTGGCGAAGAAAGCTCTGGAGGCAGCCCAAGCGAGGAAGAAGGCAGCAGAAGCCGCTGGGCTGGTCAGCAAGGCGGAAGCGGATCGAACCAGCAGCACTACCGCTAAGGCAACGAGGCAGCAGGAGCGGCAGACGGCCGCCGACACCTACACGAAAGCCTGCTCGGCCCGTGACCAACTCGACGGATTACAACGTGCGGCCCAGGAGGCTCGCGAGCGTGCCGGGGCTGTGGACGCCTTGCCCCAAGCCCAGACAAGAGAGGGCGACGCCGTCACCGCAAAGACCAGCGCCGATGCGCAGGTGAGCAAGGCGAACGCGGCCCTTGTGGCACTGCGGCAGCGCCAGATCGCCGGCATGGCCGCCCGGCTTGCTGGGGGCCTGGAGGACGGTGCCCCCTGTCCGGTCTGCGGCTCCACAGAGCATCCCGCGCCAGCCCAGCCCACGGAGGATGCCGTCAGCGACGAAGCGATCACCGCGGCGGAGACCGTCCTGGCCACGGCGACCAACGCTGCCGAGAGAGCTGCGGTGGTGGTCTCCGAAGCCCAGTCAGCACGCAAGGCGGTGCTCGAGAAGGCCGGCGATGGCGCCAACGATCCTGAGGCTGCCAGGAAGGCATCGCAGCAATCGTCCGAAGCATTGACTGCGGCACAAGCCATGGCCAAGACGGTCGACAGCCTGGAGGCGGCGATCAGCAAGCACGATGAGGATCTGAATGATCTCGAAGCGGCGATCCAGACGGCCACCACGCAGATTGCCCTGCAGAGCCAGACCGCGGCAGATGAAGCCCAACGGGCCGAAACCCTGTCAGCCGAGATTGCCAAGGAGCTGGGGAAGGGCGTCGATCCGCAGGCTGTGCTGAAGACTTTCGTGCCGCTTGAAGTGGCCCTGAAGGCACTGGCGGGAAGCTGCCAGGCCAGCACCAGTGCCACAACCCGGCTGGAGCAGGCGTCAGCCCGTCTTGAGAAGGAACTGGGCGGATCGGAGTTTGCCGATGCCAGGGCCGTGGAAGCGGCCCTCAAGGATGAACCGGTCCGACAGCAGTGGGCGCAGCAGATCCAGACGTTTGAGAAGGAGGTGACCGAGCAGAAGGGCATCCTCGCCTCGCCGGATCTGGTCGAGCTACCCGAGGAACGGCCGGACTCCGCTGCTGCTGCAGAGCTGGTCAGCACAGCGGATACGGCGCGGACAGCGGCCGTGGAGCACCACACCCAAGCCCGACGTGCCCAGAGCGAGATGCAACGGCTGGCCGGTGAGCATCGAGAGGGTGAAGCATCCCTGGTGCAGAAGCGTGAACGCGCCCAGCTGCTGAGCGCCGTGGCCGATCGCTGCCAGGGCAAGGCTGCTCCATTCATCTCCATGCAGCGCTGGGTGCTCTCGGCCTACCTGGCGGAGATCTGCAGCTATGCCAACCAGCGGCTGGAGCTGATGACGTCAGGTCGCTACCAGCTGCGGCTCACCGATGAGGGCGGCCGCGGCGGCCGCAACGCCGGCCTGGGCCTACGGGTGCTGGATGCCTACACGGGCGAGGAGCGGGAGGTCAGCAGCCTCTCGGGCGGCGAAACGTTCCAGGCCTCGCTCGCATTGGCGCTCGGTGTGGCCGACACGGTGCAGGCGCATGCAGGCGGGGTGCATCTCGAGGCCCTGTTCATCGACGAGGGCTTCGGGACGCTGGATCCCGACAACCTGCAGCTGGCGATGGATGAACTCGACCGCCTTCGGGAAGGGGGGCGAATGATCGGGATCATCAGCCATGTGGGAGCCCTGCGGGAGCGGATCCGCTGCGGCATCGAAGTGGTCGCCAGCGATCAAGGCTCAAGGGCGTGTGTGGGCACCCCGGCACTGCTCTGAGCCTTGGAGGCCCCCCGGCAGCGGGGCGTGATGGTGTCACACGGCGCAAGGGCTGCGCGAGTCGGTGAGGCCGCTGCGCGGTCACCGACCCTTGCGCTCGCGTGATCTCCTTGCTCCTCGCCGCCGCCGGGATGGGTGGCTCAGGTCACGTCTGCCCGGCGCCTCTCCCGCGGCTGCGGTGGGGGCGCATCCGGCCCGGAGGCCGTGGAACAGGGGTGCTGGTTGCGAGGAGTTGCCTCGCGCGGCTGCGCGGCTGTCCGTCAGGCCTGGAGCCTCAGGCCAGCGGCAAAGATGGCCAGCTGGCTGTCACTCCATCCAGGCTTGTGGGCGTGAGCCAAAATCCCTCAAGTCCCTGTTACCGCAGCGGTTCTGCGGAGCCAGAAGTGCATTTGTACTGATAGAATAAGGGCTGCGCCAAAGGCCCCGAGCCCATCGCCTGCGGCAACGTCACCCCCTGATCTCGCCATCGCCGCCGCACTCTCACCAGCGGCTTGATGCCCCGATCAGTTGTCACTTATGGCAACTGATTCCATGGCTGTTTTTATTCCGTCCAGGCCCGCACTCGCCCCCGCTCGATCCCTTGTGATCGCGGCAGGCGGAGGCCGTGATCTGGCCTGGGCCCATCAGCGGGTTGCCGCTGAGCTTCTCGCCCGCAGCGGCGGTCGGCCTGTCCATCTGCTGCTCCACGGGGGAGCCCGCGGAGCCGATGCCGCCATTGCCCGTGCCGCCCATCAGCTGGGCTGGTCGGCGCTCGTCATGCCAGCCGAATGGCGGCGCCATGGCCGGGCCGCCGGGCCGATCCGAAACCGTGAGCTCCTCGAGCTGGCGGTGGCCAGGGCCGAGGCCCACACCTCCCCTGGTGTCTCCACCTCCGTGCTGGTGGTGGCGTTCCCCGGTGGCGCAGGCACGGCCTCGCTGGTGAGAGAAGCCCGCCGCATGGCTTCCCGTGCGCCGGTGCCGATCGCCGTGGTGGAAGTCAGCCCATCCGCTGGCCACTGGGCCGATACGGCTGCGGCCTCTTGCCTCTGAAGCCTTCCGCGCCACTTGGCGCCCACGTTCCATTCCCCTCTCACTGTCATGCCTGTTCTCACCCCCATCCCCACCGCTGCCGCCGCTCTCGCCATTGCCCCAGCAGTGGCTCCCCAAAAAGCCGCCGGCCCGGCCTGTTCCTTGCAGCGCTCCGGCTCCCTTTGGCAGCTGGGCATCGAGGCCCAGGAGCTCACCACCGCCATCGGCCAACTGGCCGAGCAGCTGGAGTCCGATGACCCCGAGCAGCACCAGTCAGCCCTCGCTGAGCTGGAGGCCGCCCTACTGGCTGAGGAGGGCAACAAGCAGGCCCTGGCGGCCAAGGCCGATGCCACCTGCTGGGTGATCGAGCACCTGCGCGGCCAGGCCGCCTACCGCCAGCAGCAGGCCCGTCGCCTCACCGATCTGGCCCGCGCCGATGCCGGCCGGGCCGATGCCCTGGAGCAATCGCTGGTGCTGGTGCTCACCCGCCTGCAGCCCGGCGCCACCCGTTTCTCCTTCCCCAACCACGAGCTCAGCAGCCGCCGGTCCCAGGCCGTGGTGATCGACGACGAGCAGGCCCTCGATCCCGAGTGGTTGACGGTGAAAACCACTGCCCAGCCCGACAAGGCCGCTATCAAGTCCGCCCTCAAGGCCGGCCAGCAGATCCCAGGCGCCCAGCTGCTCACACGCCGCTCCTGGCGCATCCACTGAGGGGCAGTGCCCCCTCGTTATGGGCCTGCTGCAGGGGCAGGCCCAGATCACGCATCCAGTCGGGATCTCCACCACGCCAGAAGCCATGGATCTCTCCACCTACGGCAACGCCAGCTCCACCACCACACCCACAACACCGCGGCCAAGGGGCCACATCTGGTCCACACGGCTGAGCAGCTGGGTGGTGCCGATCACACGCAAGCCGGGCCGCCGGCCCTCGCCGGATCACATCCACTGCAGCGAACCGCCCTGCTGGGTGCTGATCGAGCCGCTGCCGCCTCAAACCTCCGCCCACTGATCCCGGTCCCTTTTCCCACTCACCCCCTCACTGCCATGACCTGCACCTTCTCCGCCGAGCAGAACGCCTCCCTATCCGCCCCGCTTGATCGCGCCAAGGTGCGCCAGCGCGAGCAAGGCCGCACCATGGTCAGCTACCTGGAGGGGTGGCAAGTGATCGCCGAGGCCAATCGGATCTTCGGGTTCGATGGCTGGCAGCGGGAAACCATCGAGGTCCACTGCGTGAACCAGGCCGAGCGTCCCATCGGTGCCAGGGGCACGGGCCGGGAAGCCAGGCCCGGCTGGGGTGTCACCTACACCGCCCGGGTGCGCGTCACCGTCGGGGCAGCCGCTCAGATCCCGGTGATCCGGGAAGGCTGCGGTGCCGGCCACGGCATCGACGCCGATCTAGGCCAGGCCCATGAATCGGCCCTCAAGGAAGCCGAAACCGACGCCATGAAGCGGGCGCTGATGACCTTCGGGAACCCGTTCGGGCTGGCGCTTTACGACAAGCAGCAACGCGAAGTCACCCACTCGGCAGGGGAGAACGGCGCTCCTCCGCCTGCCAGTGCCAGCAGCGGCAAGCGAACGATCCACCGAAGCCCCTCCCCAGTGGCCCCGACCGCCGCCGCAGCGGAAGCCAGCGACGACCCCGGACTGACGCCCCTCGACCCCGCCGTCATCCGCCAGGTCCTCACCACCCTGCGCGGTCTGCCCCGGCCGGTGCTGGAGGGCTTCACCAAGGCGTTTCGCAAGCGGTTCCAGGTGCCTCAGGAGGCCACTTCCATCGCCGATCGGATCCTGCAGAAGCGTCATCACGACTGGATCGAGGCCTACCTGGTGCAGCACCAGCAGGTCGCTGCCTGATGCAGGGATCAGCTGGGGCGAGGCCGGCTAGGAGGTCTCCTCGGGGTTGAATCGCGCCGTGTCGGCATCAACCCAGCCACCAAAGGAGAGCATGGGACGGATGCCAGACAACGGTGAGCATTGCTCGGCGATGTGCTGCTGCACCTCTTCGCTCTGGAGGTGCAGCGGCAACACTTCCAGGCAGCCGCTTCCAGAGGCCAAAGCGAGCTCGTGGCCTGTCATCAGCGGGAGAAGATTCAGGTCCCCGAAGTGCTCAGAGGTTGCGAACGCCAGCAGCTTGTCGCCTTCGGGGTCTTCGAAGTAGGCAACTGAGTAAGAGGTGCCGGAGGGCCCTTTCGCTGTCGTCACCACCTTGTGGAGCAGGGCTCGCGTCGGTTGATCCGTAGCCATCGTTCCGCTCCCTTCCCCTCAGGCCTGATCGGTTGCCGTCCCCGCCCGGGACATCCCCATCGATGTCACCAGATGGAAGTGCTTGAGCGACGCAGGCCCTGCACCAACCCATGGCTGGGCGGTTGTGGAGTTGTGCGGATCGGGCTCCGCAGGCTGCCCAGGATGATTCAGCATGTAAACGCTCCAAGACCAGTGGAGTGACCCGCAAGGGGAGGCTCAGGGAGGTCAGAGTCCCTGGGCCCTTCTTGCGTGGAAGGGCCGTCCCATGCGGACTCCAAGGTCTAGCACCGGCTTCCGGGCGTTTCACGGGGCCTTGCCACCACCTGTGGTGGCGCGCCCCTGGGCGACCGCCAGATTTGGCGGCCAGCCGTAGGATCGCCCTCCTGAGATCGGGCTCCGGGAGTTCCGCGGCTGGGCATCCCGAGAACCGCCGCAGCCTCATTCCAGGGCGACCAAGCAGAAGCGCTGCGCCCCAGTGGCTCTCACTGTTCTCAATAGCGGCGCATGGGCCAGTTGCAGAAGTGTCCAAGGCTCGGGCTGCCTTCGGGGACCTTGCGCGGCCTAGCGTCGCGACGACCGGCAGTCGTGCTAGTACAAGCGTACGCATTTGACGGTCCATGGCGGTTCCTCGTCCCTCTCCAGCAGCGCTGGCCACCCGGCTCGACGGTCCGATCGAGGAGTGGCCCTATCTCGAGGAGCAGGTGCTGGTGAGCACCCGAAGCCGCAAGGTCTGCATGACCTGCCACTGGTTCCGTCACCACGCCGGCCCCAACTGCATCCCGGTGCTCACCTGCCAGCTGCACCAGGGCTTGATCGCCCACGGCGAGCACCTCACCAGCCGCTGCCAGGGTTGGACCGACGACCATGTGCGCCAGCGGGGCTGGGCGCCTGAGGTGGCGTGAGCCGTGGGCCTGGCAACCGGCCGCCGCTGTCGCCCAGGGAGGCCTGGATCAGCGACGGCCGCCAGGTGCTGCACTTCCGGCCCACCCTCTGGGATCGCTGGAGCCAGAGGCTGGAGATCACCAGTGGTGAGCTGCTTCCGGATCAGTCGGTGCCACTGCTCAAACGCCGATGGGAGCTGAGCCGAGAGGATGCCCTGAAGCTCTGGGCCGAGAAGCGACAGCATGGCTGGCAGGCCTGTGAGCCCCAATGGGCTCTCGCCCCCGAGCGGCAGCCGCGGGATGGACCTCAGGTCCCCAGCATGGGGAGATCTGCCAGTCCGCCTTGCTTCTGAACCCCTTCTGCCCGCTCTTCTTCCCTTTCAGCGCGGCCAAGGTCCTGGCCCTCAAGGCCACCGTCTTGCTGCTGCTGACGCTGCTGATCAAGGCCAGGGTGCAGATCGTGGCTGGCTCAGCCCTGGGGATTGCTCTGCTGCTGCTCCAGCTCCTGGTGTTCCTGGCCGTCAGCGGTGCTCTGGCGCTGGCGGCCGGGGGAGCAGCGGTTGTCGCCACGCAACAGCGCCGGCCTGCAGCGGCCTGATGTCGATCCAGGTCGTAGGAGGCCCCGGAGCAGGGAGGCTGACAACTGAATCGATTCCAGCGAACAATGAACCCTGAACAGATTCAGAGCCTGGAGGTTCTCCTCCTGGCCATGCTGCCCGTGGCGCTGCTTTGGTGGCTTTGGGTTCGGATGCTCCGCTGGTGATCCGTTCTGCGCCGCTCAGAGCAGTGCGAGGAACCTGATGGTCGCGGGGCTGCTGGAGCAGCAAGCTCGGTACCCATCGCCCCCTGGCCGAGGGAGTGCTGGAGGTGATGCAGCACGTGATTAACGGGCAGGGGTGAACAAAACAAAGCCC
>Ga0194130_10000756_pt1 | contig 56985 bp, 53 predicted proteins | sample TA2KigsurfametaG_FD_160084 | JGI IMG/M metagenome (GOLD analysis project Ga0194130, IMG submission 160084) | Freshwater microbial communities from Lake Tanganyika, Tanzania - TA2015050 Kigoma 12 surface | ecosystem: Environmental > Aquatic > Freshwater > Lake | place: Tanzania: Lake Tanganyika...
CAAAGGATATATACGAGAAGAACCCAAAACTTCCGGGAACGGTAAACGCTCCATCACCGCCAAAACCGAACGAGCATTGCGCAAAAATGCAATGGATCAACTCTTTGGTAACATTCGCAAAAACGGCATGGGAAATCACCGCTCGAAGAAAAGCGGACATGGAGATGAAGCCACGGGCGAATTCCGAAGTTTTCAATTCGGCGATTCTTTCGAACAAATTTCCATTACGGAAAGCCTTAAAAATGCACAAATCAACCACGGTGCTGGTGAATTCAGGCTGGCCGAAAACGACTTGGTCGTGGAAGATACCCACCACAAATCGCAGATGAGCACGGTTTTGATGATTGACATCAGCCATAGCATGATTTTATACGGTGAAGACCGCATTACCCCTGCTAAAAAAGTGGCCATGGCCTTAGCAGAATTGATTACCACCTGCTATCCGAAAGATACCTTGGACCTCATTGTGTTCGGTGATGATGCTTGGCCCATTAGCGTAAAAGAACTGCCTTATTTGAACGTCGGTCCTTACCACACGAATACGGTGGCAGGGCTGGAGCTCGCCATGGACCTGTTGCGAAGAAAACGCAATACCAATAAACAAATCTTTATGATTACCGACGGTAAACCCAGCTGCCTTCGCTTGCCAGACGGACAATACTACAAAAACAGCAACGGCCTCGATCCCACCATCGTGGAGAAATGCTACAGCATGGCGTCACAGGCTCGAAAAATGCACATTCCCATCACCACCTTCATGATCGCTCAAGACCCTTACTTGCAAGCATTTGTGGATGAATTTACCTTTGCCAATCAAGGAAAAGCGTTTTTCACCGGGCTCAAAGGCTTAGGGGAAATGATCTTTCACGACTACGAAAACAACCGAAAAAAACGAATTTCTTAACCCATGAACCACACCACCTTAGGAAAATTAAAAGCCTCCGGCTATGCGCCCAAAAACATTAAAACGGAACTTAGGGATAACCTAAAAGCCAAATTACTCAAGGGCGAACCCACCTTTGCTGGAATGCACGGCTACGAGCACACGGTGATTCCGCAATTGGAGCGCGCGATTCTATCCCAGCACAACATCAATCTTCTTGGACTCAGAGGACAAGGAAAAACACGCATTGCCCGCAGTTTAATCCAGTTATTGGATGAGTACATTCCTGTAGTTCAGGGCAGCGAAATGAACGACGACCCCTTCCACCCCATTAGCCGTTACGCCAAAGACCTCATCGCGGAAATGGGCGACGAAACCCCCATTGCTTGGATGCATCGCACCGAACGCTTTTTTGAAAAATTAGCCACCCCAGACGTGACCATCGCCGACCTCATTGGCGATATTGATCCGATAAAAGCCGCTAACCTAAAACTCAGCTACGCCGATGAGCGTGTCATTCATTTTGGTATGATTCCTCGTGCCCATCGATGCATCTTTGTCATTAACGAACTTCCCGACTTACAGGCAAGGATTCAAGTGGCGCTGTTTAATTTACTCGAAGAAGGCGACGTTCAAATTCGAGGATTTAAGGTGCGTTTACCCTTGGATTTGCAGTTCGTTTTTACCGCGAATCCCGAAGACTACACCAACCGTGGAAGCATCGTCACCCCGCTCAAGGATCGAATTGGATCGCAGATACTCACGCACTATGCTAACGAAGTTGCCATCGCAAAAAAAATAACCGAACAAGAAACCGTAAAATCTTCGGAGCGAAGCACCAATATTCATGTTCCCGAATTGGCCAAAGACCTCATTGAACAGATCGCCTTTGAGGCGCGAAAAAGCGAATACATTGATCAGAAAAGTGGGGTCAGTGCCCGAATGAGCATTACCGCGTATGAAAACCTCCTAAGTACCGCAGAACGCAGGGCCTTGCTCAACCAAGAACCCTCTACTTGCATTCGTTACAGCGACTTCATGGGAATGATCCCTTCCATCATTGGTAAGATAGAATTGGTCTACGAAGGAGAGCAAGAGGGGGCGGCCTCTGTGGCAGAGCACCTGATTTCGGAAGCTACCAAGACCCTCTTCTTATGTTATTTTCCGAAAATCGAAAAACTCAAAAAACAAGACCAGGAGTCTCCTTACGACGACGTGATTGATTGGTTTTCCGAAGCGAGTTCCTTTGAATTAGCGAATGAATCCAAGGAAAAAACCCATGTTAAATCCTTGCTATCCATTGAACCATTAATCCTGTTGCTTCAAAAGTACCAGCCGAAAGTTGCGACGAACGATGTTCCTTTTTTGTTGGAGTTCATGATTTGGGGGTTGGTAGGATTCGAACAGCTTTCCAAAAAACACACCACCACAGGACTGGCATTCAACGACCCCTACGATGAATTGTTGAAGGGAATTTGATGCCTTGAAACGCGCCTAGCCTGAAAATCTACCTGCGTAAAGTCTTAGTTCCATTCCAAACCCTTCCCCGTAGACTGAGTAGTCCGAAGGACGTATCGAAGGCGAGCGGGGGTATGTTTTATGTTTTCAGGATTACGCTGCGCGTTTACCAAGGATCAGATATGGAGCCAAATCAAGAAAAATGAACTACTTATGGAGTTCTTGAAACCACAAACTAAAAGTAACACATCCTTTTGGTGGGTAAGATACAACTACCGTGATTTTGAAAAGTTAGGAATCCAATACACTCAAAAAATGGGGGAGAAATTCAAAATGTTGGGGTGAGGTGTTGTCCGTCCTTACAAGAAATTGAAAATAAAATTTATATTTACCTTTAAAACACAATAAAATGGAACTGAATTTTGAACCGCCAGTTGAAGGTGAATGTATTGGTAGTATGTCAGTAGTTGGCAAATTTTTTTATCATGTGTTAATAACATTACCGCTTTTATCACTTATGATTATTGTTCCAATGGTCTGTTTATTTACTCATCATTACCTTTATGCTATATTAAGTTTTGTCTTATCAATTGTTTTGTTCGCTATCGGTTATAAAACCATAAGTGATATCCAGAGTGGATGGAGGTTAATCTATATGAATGACGGGTTTTATCTTGATCGTTCTAGGAAAATTCAAAAAATCGGTCTTATTGTACTAGATAACAACACTTTAGAAGTCGTTTGTGAGTATGAAATAAAAAGACTTTTAATAACGTGTAAGCCAAATCATATCATTAATACGGGATATCATTTTATCATTGAAAAAAGATTTAGTGATAAACCCCATCTGCTTGTAGAATTTCTTAACACCCACGCTCGTAATACGACTCAAATTTTGGAAGCATTGGAAGATTAATTCAAGCGTATATAATACTAGGAGAAATTCAATCACTTGCGTAGACTCCTGTAAATAAAGTGAATGGTGAGTGTATTTGTTTATGGGAAATTTTTTACTACATAAAGTCCAATACCCATCATCAAAGTACAAATAACTAAAATAAACGAAGTATCGATATTATCTTGTAGCCTTAACAACCTCCATCTTATTTTTTTTGTTCGTCCCAATTCAAATTTTCTTCGGCATCATCCCATTCCCATTCAGGTCTACGGTACAACATATGAAAAATAAACATTACAGTAAATAGTGTAAGAAACATTACAAATAATCCCCAACCAACATATTTCATAATTCAAATTTTAGTTTTCCTTAAATTTGGACATATCGTTTCTTCTAAACCAATCCTAAAGGTCATTAGAATTGGTTAAAGTGATCAGTCCTTTTTTTCAGTGAAGGTTTTAATGATGTATACCCCTATCCCCAATAGAAGAGTATTTGAAATATACGCCAAGTTTTGTTTTATAGCCACACTATTCGGTAATTTCCCCGATCCCTTCCAAACATCGTAAAAAGGCTCAATAACAACCCAAAATAGTCCCCAAAAAAATAATCCCCAACCAACGATTTTGATAAATTCTCGGAAATAATTCCCGAATAAATAATTCCCGAATGTAATTACAGTGAAGTTTTTAATGATGTATACTCCTACTCCCAATAGAAGGATGAAAAAAATATACATCATTCTTATTTCTACTTGCGCCTCAGCCAATTCCACAATATCAATATCCTTTATAGGATACTTAAAATCTATCCAAATTATAAATAAAGGACCAATAACAACCCAAAATAGTCCCCAAAAAAATAATCCCCAACCAACATATTTCATAATTCAAATTTTAGTTTTAATTTTCTTCTATACGGATTACAACCTCATCTGTTTCATGTAATGAGAAAACATTCCATTTATACCAGATCAATTAGGAAACTTCTTGGTGTTTAAATTACACGAAAGCAGAAAATCCTTTCAATGATTAACTACAATTTAAACAGTGTACTAAACCTTGTACTGATTTTTCGTATCTTGTGGTTGAAATTGGTAACTGAAAAGAATCAATTACGAGAATAATAGTAGGTATAAAAAACAAAAGGATACCAAAGAGTATCCTTTTTTGTGACCTTGTCAGGATTACGCTGCGCGTGTTCCGCGTTGGGAGTTACATTACAAGCTAAAACCCTTCCCGCGCCGACTGAGTAGACCGAAGTTCGTATCGAAGGCAAGCGGGGGTTACATTATAAGCAAAACCCTCCCCGCGCTGACTGAGTAGTCCGAAGGACGTATCGAAGGCGAGCGGGGGTATGTTTTTTGTTTTTAGTCGCTCAGGATTACGCTGCGCGTGTTCCGCGTTGGGAGTTACATTACAAGCTAAAACCCCAAACTACTGCGTAGTTTATGTTTTCAGGATTACGCTACGCGTGTTCCATGGATTAGTTCATTCCAAGCATAACCCAAAACTACTGCGTAGTTTATGTTTTCAGGATTACGCTACGCGTGTTCCATGGATTAGTTCATTCCAAGCATAGAAACCCGAGCCTTGTTTTACAAGACTCTGTTTTGTGTTTTTATTTGTTTACGCCAATGAATTGGCGCCACAATACAAAACACAAAACCCTGATGTAGCCATCAGGGTTTCCTTTTGTGACCTCGTCAGGATTCAAACCTGAAACCTCCAGAGCCGTAATCTGGTGCTCTATTCAGTTGAGCTACGAGGCCTTTCACCGTTTGTAAAGATACGACAATTGCGAAGTCCTACAAGAGTAAAGCGTTTTTATACGTAATTTTAGTCTGCTAATTACGACCATCTCATGCGTTACAATCTCTCAGAAATAACTCAATTAATCCGCGACAGAAGAACCATTTACCCCGAACAATTCAGCAGTCGGCAAGTGCACAAAGAACAAATTGAACTCATACTAAACAATGCGCAATGGGCCCCAACCCATGGAAATACACAGCCCTGGCGCTTTCATGTTTTTATGGATAAAGGCAAAGAGCGACTGAGTCAATTTTTAGGTGAAACGTATTTATCCCTGACACCCACAGAACAACAGGTGGATTCCAAGTTAGCCAAACTAATGCGCCGCCCTTTGCTTTCAAGTGCTGTAATTGCAGTATCGATGGCGCGGCAAAAAGAACGAAAAATATTGGAAATTGAGGAAATTGAGGCCGTTGCTTGTGCGATTCAAAATATGCACCTTACATGTACAGCTTATGAAATCGGACTTTTTTGGTCTACCCCCAAACTTATTTATAGCACAACCATGAACGATTTCTTAGGCCTTTCGGAAGACGATAAATGCCTTGGGTTAATTTATCTTGGTTATCCCTCCATTGAATGGCCCGATGCGCATCGAATCCCTCTTGAATACCATACCCAATGGTTCCATGAATAAAATTTCCTGGCTATTCCTCGTACTGATTGTTCCTCATTGGACCTTATCCCAACTTGGGGACACGAAGCTTCCTTCTTATTTCGGATTACAAATTCGGACGGTTTTTCCCACTGCCTTCATTGCTAATCCAACCACTGAGTTGGAAAAAGATGGTATGAAGGCTTCAATAACGCAAACCATCGGTTATTCTTTCGGAGGCATTGTTCGTGTTGGGCTCACCGAACTTATCGCCCTGGAAACAGGCATAAATTTTACCCAACGACGCTTTACCATAAAGGGCTCTGTTGCGGATTCAGGAATTTATGTAACGAACGACCTTGGATTCATCCAATACGATGTCCCCATCAACGGACTCATCTATATTCAATTGTCGAAACGCATTTTTGCAAATGCATCCCTTGGAGTTACTGCGGGGTTTAAACCTACCGATATTGCCACTTCAAATAACATCAATGGCTCCAAATTTTTCTACCACACCGGCCTCGTAAATAAAAAAGCAAGTTTGGATCTTAATGGCAATTTAGGATTTGAGTTCAGAAGCAAAAAATCAGGATTCTTCTATGTTGGTAGTACCGTACGAATTCCAACAGCTCCTCTTTTTACCTACATTGCCACCTATCGAAACCAAGGATATAAAGTCAGTCAATTTGGTGACGTTTCGGGGGCCTTCCTAGGACTGGATTTTCGCTATTTTTTCAAGAATGTTAAAGCACAAAAAGAAGAGCAACGCCCTATTGAGTAATTAAGGCAAACAAACCACCGTATCGGACCAAGCTGAAAACCCAGCCCACACCCCTAAGGCTCCTCCTTGAATGTTGGTCGGTATATTTAACGGCGTCGCAAAAGGACTTGCCGAAGAAAAAATTTGATTGTACTTTTTGTCGTAAAACGTATACTCAGCTTTGCCCAATTTTGACAAGCGCAACACTACCGTATCTCCTTCCCTAAAAAAACTTCGTTCACTTTCAGTGTAAGTGCTGTCATTAAACGACATGGGATTGTAAAAGGTAAATTCGAAGGCCAGCCCATTAAAAAACTGATCGTTGAAAAAAGGACCAAAGGGCTTCGTGTAAAAAGGGTCTGCAAGATGCTTCATCTCCCACATGAAATTATCTGACGTACTTGGGTTATCCGTCATAAAACCGAAAAGGTTTCCAAGAGTTGGTGTCGTTGGCTTTGCCTTCCAATACAAATAATCTAAACTGACAGGGGCTTCGATTTTGGTAGATGAGGTATAGGTTTTTCCTTCATGCGTAATGGTTAAAGCGTATGTTTTTCCAATTTGGCCAAAAATACTCGCATCAAGGGATGTGTAGACACAAAGGGGCGATGGCAGCGCTTGTAGCTCTTGAAGAGATAAACCGAAGATTGCTTCTGCAAAAGGAGCTGCTCCCGGCGGTAAATTATCCGTGCAAACTTTTATCAATGTTACGGTGTTGGTGCCATCCGAAACCGTAACCACCGCGTCGGAGACAAAACTTGATAAATAGGCCATGATATCCGTCGGTGAATAAATGTTTTGTGTCGTGGACAATAAAATAATGGGAGGTTCGCCTTCACGGATCGTCCCATCCACCACCAACTGTTTTTTATATCCGGGGATGTCGATGTTAACTTCTTTAGTACATGAGCCCAGGGCTAAAACCCCACATAGTAAGATTAAAATTCGAAATTCCATGTTACACTTGGGATTATAGGAAACAAAGACACCTGCTTAACGGTTAGCTTAAAGTTACCGTTCAAAAAATCGCCGTCGTTATCAACAAATAAAAAGAAAGGGTTTGCGCGATTGTAGACGTTATAAACCGAAATTGCAACGTTATTTCTCAGCCTTTTCTTCACCTCGATTTCTTTACCTGTAGCAGGATCGGTTTTCGTCTTGACAGCCTTATCGTACCACGTTGCGGATAGATCCAATCGATGATAAGGAGCCATCCTTGTCGAGTTCCTTGAGCCGTAATTAAACAATAAATTTTGGTCTTGGACATACCATGAAGTGGGTAAGGTAAGGGTATTTCCCGTAGCATAAATAAAAGAACCGGATACGGTCCAACGGTCGTTGAATTTGTACATACCCACAACACTCAAATCATGCCGGCGGTCATATTTCGCCGGATAAATTTCACCGTTGTTAATGTCCGGAAAACGGCGCTCTGTCTTAGCCCACGTGTAACCAATCCATCCCGTAAATTTTCCCATTGCTTTTTTGATAAAAAACTCAGCTCCATAGGCCCAACCTTCGCCAAAAACCATCAAATTATCGGTATTGTCGTTGACATTATCGCCCGGAAGAGCCCCTTCTTTAAACTCCACGATGTTTTTCATTCCTTTATAGTAGATTTCGACAGAAGTCTCCAATTTATCGTTAAAAAAGTTGTGAAAATACCCTAACGATGCTTGAAATCCTTTTTCAGGCTTAGCGATATCGGTTGTTGGATACCAAATATCGGTTGGTAGTGATACCGCACTCAAGCTGGTAAGGTGAACAAACTGATAATTGTAGGCATAACCTCCTTTAACAGAACTGTGTTCTCCTGTTAAATATCGAAACGAGATACGCGGCTCGAGGCCGTGGTAAAATTTAATCAACTCCCCTTTTCCATAGGTAATCGTTGAATCGGGTTTGCTGATATCCCCCTTGATATAACGTGTAAAGCCCCCGACATGCTGAAAAGCCGTATAACGTAGTCCTGCATTGAGGCGCAATCGGTCGTTGACATCAAATTCATCCAAAAAGTAAATGGCTTCCTCGTGGGAATATAACTTTTGTGCGTTTCCTGTATTAAAAACAATGGTGTCTTGAGCTGCAGATACACTCGACGGTGAAAAAATGTGATAGATATGATTCGCGCCCCATTTAATGCGATGGCGGTCGTTCGGATAGTAGGAAAAATCAACTTTGGTGCTATAATCTTGAATTCCCGACAAAAATTCAATTTTAAACTCGTCCTGCCGAGAACCAAACTTGAACTTATAATCGGTAAACGTGGCTGTTACATTCATGAACAATTTACTGGAGAACAAGTGATTCCAACGAAAAGCAGCAATTCCATTGCCCCAGGGCATGTCGGCACTGAAGCCCCCACCGCGGTCGTTAAAGGTAAAAACATCCTTGCCATAATAGCCACTAAAAAAGATGCGATCCTTTTCTCCCAATTCATAATTGAATTTCGCATTCAAATCGTAGAAATAATAACCCGATCCCGCGAAGGGCGAAGTGTCCGGAATCGCGGCTTTAGCCAAGACGTCAATATAGGTGCGGCGTCCTGAGATAATAAAACTTCCTTTGTCTTTTTTCAATGGGCCTTCCACGGTTAACCTGGATGAAATCAACCCAATACCGCCTTTAACACCAAAGCGTTTTTTATTGCCTTCGTTCATATTGACTTCTAAGACCGAAGACATGCGCCCACCATAATTGGCGGGCATTCCGCCTTTGATTAAATTGACACTCCTCACAGCGTCGGAATTAAATACCGAGAAAAACCCGAAAAGGTGAGCAGCATTGTAAACTACCCCTTCGTCCAACAACACTAAATTTTGGTCCGGACCTCCCCCACGAACATAAAACCCCTGACTCCCCTCAGATACAGAAGATACGCCCGGAAGCAATTGAATGGTTTTAATCACATCCACTTCCCCCATAAAAGCAGGTAGCCGTTTAATTTGTTCAATGTCCAATTCAATTTGGCCTAACTTCGTTGAATTTATATTTTCGTCTTTCCTCCCATTGACCACGACCTCCTCGAGAGTTTTTTCACCTTCCTTAAATCCAAGTTCCATGTTCATGGAAACATCTTTACCGGAAAGATCAATGGTCTTGCGTTCGGTTGGATAGCCAACATAACGGAACTCTACTTCATGTATTCCTGCCGCAAGCGTTAACGAATAAAAACCGTAGGAATTGGTGAGGGCTCCCTTTTGCAAGTTTGGCACGAAAACCTTCGCACTTGAAAGGGCCTCACCGGATGAACGCTCCGTAATGTACCCGCTCAACGTGTAGCGCCGTTGGGCAAGCGTAAAATTTTGAACTGTTAAAACCATCAGGCACAGCATGCAGAAGAGGTTTTGAAACTTCACATACGATGGAAAGAAAGAACACATATTTACCCTATGGTTAACGAATACTTATCTTAAACATTTTCGACGCCTAAAAGGTTCAAAACTTGAATTACTCACGCAAAATTAAACAGGTCCTAAGCGCAAAATATGTATCTTCGCAGTGATTCAATTTCTATGAAAGTTTCCTACAGCTGGCTGAAAGATTACCTTCACTTCGATGCAAGCCCGCAAAGATTGGCTGACATACTAACCAACATTGGATTGGAAGTTGAAGGCATCGAAAAGGTGGGGCCCGTTGAAGGAGGTTTGGAAGGCGTTGTAACGGGCAAAGTGAAAAGCTGCGAAAAACACCCCGATGCAGATAAACTCAAGGTTACGAGGGTCGATGTCGGAGATGAAACCTTGCAAATTGTTTGCGGCGCCTCCAACGTTGCAGTAGGTCAAATCGTGTTGGTGGCTCGTGCTGGTGCCACCATCCATCCAATCCATGGGGAGCCCATTACGTTACGAAAAGCAAAAATTCGGGGCATAGAGTCCAACGGAATGATTTGTGCGGAAGATGAACTCGGTATCGGGACCTCCCACGAAGGCATTTTGATTTTGCCTGATAAAACCCCTGCCGGGATTTCCGCATCGGAGGCGCTTAACATTGAGCAAGATTACATCTTAGAAATTGGACTCACCCCCAACCGCTGCGATGCCCTGGGGCATTTTGGAGTTGCCCGAGACCTGCGTGCATTCCTCAATCACCACGAGTCTCGGCAACTTAGTTTGCATATTCCTGAAATAACATTGCCGAAGGCCGACTTGAAAAATTCCATAAAAGGTACTGTGGCAAAGGAAACTGCTTGTTCTGCTTACTACCTCGCCTTCATGAAAGGGGTTAAGGTTACCAAAACCAAATCAACCGTTAGCAGAAAGCTTCGATCCATCGGTTTATCGAGTGTCAATAATGTCGTCGACTGCGCAAATTTTGTCATGCACGAATTCGGGACTCCCCTGCACGCTTTTGATGCTCGGTTCTTTCAGAGTGAATTACGCGTTCGAATGGCAGAGGTGGGCGAGGAACTGGTCACTTTAGACGGATTACAGCGAAAATTGACCGCACACGACGTGGTAATTGCCGGCGACGGTAAGGCACACTGTTTGGCTGGAGTAATGGGAGGAAAAGATTCCGGCGTTGGGCTTGAAACCGTAGATCTTGTCATTGAATCCGCTATTTTTGATCCTTCTAAAATTCGAAAAACGGCTAAATATCATGGCCTCCACAGCGATGCGAGTTTTAGATTTGAACGCGGAGTCGATCCCGATTTAACCCTACTGGCTTTACAAAGAGTGGTTGGCTTAATCTTGGAAAATGCAGGAGGTACCTTTGAGGGAATCACGGAGGTTTGCAACAACCCCGAAAAATCGGAAGTAATAACCTTTGATTTGTCCTACATCAACCAAATCATCGGCAGTAATCTCAATTATAGCGCAATCGAAAAGATTCTCGAATCCTTAGACATTCGCAATTTGAAGAACGGTAGCTGGGAACTTCCACGTTATCGTTCCGACGTTAAACGTCCCATCGATGTTGTTGAAGAAGTTTTACGCATAGCGGGGTTTAACAGCATTCCCGAGTTGAAAAAATGGTCTTTCTCAATCCCATACGAACAGGGAATAAGCCCCAACCGTTTTAGGCATAAACTCGCCCATACCTTGGCCTCCAAAGGCTTTAGCGAAATTCTAAATAATTCATTGACGAAAAATCGTTACGACGAACTCCCCCTTGAAAAGGAGGCAGGTAGGGCCATCATTCTGAAGAACCCGTTAAGTCGGGATTTATCCATTTTAAGGAATTCCATTTTTTACGGAATGCTCGAAACGGTAGCCTACAACCGTAATCGTCAAGCGCCGAATTTAAAATTGTTTGAATTTGGTCAAACCTACCACGCACAGAGCGATCGCCATTTCGAGAGGTCGGTTTTGGGGATTTGCATAACGGGTACCTATCAGGCTGAGTCGTGGCTTGGAAGCCGTGCCTTTACCTTTTTTGATTTAAAAGGCCATGTCCTGGATACATGCCAGTCCTATGGAGAACAAGCCATTCTTGAGGAGGCTTTTGAAAACGAAGGGCCATTTGAACAAGGTATCCACCTGTTCATTAAGGGTAAAAAAATCGCTTCGCTCGGGCTTATTGCGGCCAATTGGCTTAAAACCTTCGACCTTAAACAAACCATTTACGCTGCTCAAATCGATGTGAATTATCTCCACGAAATTGCGGTTGAGCAAAAAGTAATGTTCCAGGAACTCCCAAAAACTTTTCAAGTGCGTAGAGACTTCGCCTTGGTCGTTGACCAAGCCATTACCTACACCGATATCGTACAAGAGGCGTTTAAGGCTGCATCGAAACGGCTTGTCAAGTGCTCCTTATTTGATGTTTACATTGGTAACAAAATTGAACCCGATAAAAAATCATATGCCGTTGCATTTCACTTTCGTGACAACCACAAAACCCTGACAGATTCGGAGATTGATGCTGAAATGGAGTCCATTCGTCTCCACCTTGAGGCCACTTTAAAAACATCTTTACGCTAGCCCTTTTATACCTTGTATCCAAGGATTTGCAGATAGTCCAAAGCGGTTTGTTCTTCGCTGAACAAACGCGTAACGATCTTCTCATTCTCATCCCGGGAAATCAAGATGTGCCGCGGTTCCGGAATTAAACAATGTTTTAATCCTCCGTAACCGCCAATCGTTTCCTGGTAGGCACCAGTATTGAAAAACCCTATGTAAAGGGGGAGCGCTTTATCGAATTTGGGCAAGTATATAGCATTGCTATGTTGCTCAGAGTTGTAATAGTCGTCGCTATCGCAAGTAAGACCACCAAGCAGCACACGTTCGTATTCGTCGTTCCATCGGTTGACCGGAAGCATGATGAATCGCTGGTTAATCGCCCAAGTATCGGGCAAATTGGTCATAAAAGAAGAATCAATCATGTTCCATTTCTCTCGGTCATTCTGCTGCTTTTGGTGAAGCACGTTAAAAATTGCGCCACCGCTCTCACCTACCGTGAATGAACCGAACTCAGTAAAAATATTGGGTTCCGGAATGTCACTGTCCGTACAAACCCGTTTGATTTGCTGCAAAATTTCCCGAACCATGTAAGCATAATCAAAATCGAAGGCGAGCGACTTTTTGATTGGAAACCCACCGCCAATGTTTAACGAATCCAACTCTGGGCATAATTTCTTGAGGTCGCTGTAAATTGCCAAACATTTGGTTAACTCGTTCCAATAATAGGCCGTGTCATTGATGCCTGTATTGATAAAAAAGTGCAGCATTTTGACTTTGATCCGGGGGTTGTCCTTCAATAAAGCCTTGTAAAACGGAACGATTTCACGATACCGCATGCCCAACCGCGAGGTGTAAAATTCAAATTTCGGTTCCTCCTCAGCGGCAATTCGAATACCAATAGAAATGTCTTTATCGGTTGCCTGTAATAAATTCATTACTTCTTCCGCATTGTCGACGACAGGAATCACCTTGAGAAAATCTCGCTCAATAAGTGCTTTTAAATTTTGGATGTATTTTTCAGGTTTGTAACCGTTGCAGATCACGTAGGTGCCTTCTTTAAGTTTACCACAATCTACCAGGTTATTTACAATATCAATGTCATAGGCAGAGGAGGTTTCGATATGTACGTCGTTTTTTAAAACTTCATCCAGCACGAAGGCAAAATGGCTGCTTTTCGTACAATATGAATAGTAATATTTCCCCGCATAACCTTGGTTGTTAATGGCTTCTCGGAACCATCCCTTTGCCCGTTGTATGTTGTTCGAAATCTGAGGAAGATAATTGAACTTAAGGGGGGTTCCATAATCGTTCACCAAGCGCATTAGGTCAATTCCGTGAAAGAAAAGGCGATCCTCGCGAAGGTTAAACTCATTTTGGGGGAAATCAAACGTTTGATCGATTAAATCAAAATATTTCGTTCGCATTATTCAAGGTTAAACGATGTTAAAGCTTTTATGTCTCGCGCCACCACTGCACGTTTCCCAAATTTTACGATGGGGCGTTGCATAAGTTTCGGTTGCTGAACCAACAGGTCTAACATTTCGCTCTCGGAAAAGTTGCGGCCTTTGATCATATTTTTGTATTCCTTATCCTGTGTCCTAATCCATTCTTTAACCGGCAAGTCTAAATGGCTTTGCAGCACTTTCAATTCATCACGACTGAGCGGATGCTCTAAATACAGGCGAACGGTAATTTCGACCCCTATTTCTTGCAAGTGTTTCAATGCGCAACGGCTCTTTTGACACCTTGGATTGTGATAAATCGAAACTTTCATGGGTATAAAGGTACGTAAGTCCGTTTTGATTTTCCAAGCCATGCGTAAAAAGGCCGAAACCTTAAATGTTGAGAACTTATTTGAAAACCCTTTAGGTCCATGTTTTCAGGGCCAAAAAGTTCGTAATTTTGAGACTGCCCCTCTTATGTCGTACCTTGATGAACTTAATGAAAGTCAGCGCATTGCCGTTAAGCACCTTTATGGTCCTTCGATGGTCATTGCGGGAGCCGGATCCGGAAAAACCCGAGTTTTGACCTATCGCATCGCTTACATGATTGAACAAGGAATTGATCCGTTCAACATCATGGCCCTAACTTTCACCAATAAAGCCGCCCGAGAAATGACCGAACGCATTGGAAAAATAGCAGGTGTGTCGGAAGCAAGAAACATCACGATGGGGACCTTCCACTCGGTATTCTCGCGCATTTTGCGTTACAATGCCGATCGCATCGGCTTTCCGAGCAATTTTACCATTTACGATACCCAGGACAGTAAAAGTTTGATGAAGGATATTATTAAAGAATTTTCACTCGACGACAAAACCTACAAAGCAAGTGGTGTTTTGAACCGTATATCTGCGGCAAAAAACAACTTAATTTCTCCTGAGGCCTACTGTGGCAATGACGAAATCCAGGGAGAAGATCGGATGTCCCGACGTCCCGAATTGGGAAGACTGTACGTTCAATATGCCAACCGTTGTCAAAAAGCCGGTGCTATGGATTTCGATGACTTGCTCTATTTTACCAATGTATTGCTCTCCGAGCATCCGGATGTTCTGCATTATTATCAGCAAAAATTCAAATATATTTTGGTTGATGAATACCAGGATACCAATTATGCTCAATACCTCATCGTCAAAAAACTTGCTGCTGCCTATGAAAATCTGTGCGTTGTAGGAGATGATGCGCAGAGCATTTATTCGTTTCGAGGGGCAAATATTGAAAACATTCTCAACTTTCGTAAAGATTATCCCGACTTTCAATTATTCAAGTTGGAACAAAATTATCGAAGTACCCAAACGATTGTTGATGCTGCCAATAGCGTTATACTTCGCAACCAGGACCAAATCAAAAAAGTGGTGTGGACCAACAACGGTAAGGGCAAACTTATCTCGGTTGTGCGCACCCTTACCGACAACGAGGAGGGCCGAGTTATTGCTGGTAAAATTTTCGATATACAACAATCCGTCAAAAGCAGTTACAACGATTTTGCCATTTTATACCGAACCAACAGGCAATCCAGATCGTTCGAGGAGGCGCTTCGAAAACTGAACATTCCCTACAAGATTTACGGCGGTCTCTCGTTTTACCAACGAAAAGAAATCAAGGACGTGCTCGCATATTTCCGATTGGCAGCTAATCCTCGCGACGAAGAAGCTTTAAAGCGGGTGATCAATTATCCAAAACGGGGTATCGGCAAAACCAGCGTTGAAAATGTGATCATCGCCGCCAACAGAAATGGGGTAAGCATGTGGGAAGTTCTTTGCGATTTTACCACCTACCCCACCGATATTAGTCCAAGCACGCGACAACGCATACATGAATTTAGAGTGATGATTGAAAGTTTCCAAGCTGAGCTTAATAAAGTGGATGCGTACACGCTGGCGGAACGAATTGTTCAATCGAGCGGCATACTAACAGAATTGCAACAAGATAAAGACAAAGGTCCTGAGGAAATCGAGCGCATTCAGAACGTGGAAGAACTTTTGGCGGGTTTGTTAGAATTCACTCGAGAAAAAGAAGAGGATGAGGAAATCAAAAAATTAAGCGACTTTTTAATGGACGTTGCCTTACTCACGGATGCCGATCAAGAAAAAAACGAAGAAAAAAACCACCTCTCATTGATGACCATTCACTCAAGTAAAGGATTGGAGTTTCCCCACGTTTTTATTGTAGGTATGGAAGAAAACCTTTTCCCCTCTCAACTATCTACCGGCTCAAGAACCGAACTGGAGGAGGAACGCCGTTTGTTTTACGTCGCCCTTACCCGCGCTATGCAATCATGCACCCTCTCCTACGCAGTAAGCCGCTTCTTGTGGAACCAACCCCTAAAATGCGAACCCAGTCGATTTTTGAATGAAATCGATGCTCAATACCTGCATATCGAAGCGGCCACTGTAAGCAGTCGTGGAAAATCACTAATGGGTGGTGGATTTGATCGACCCCATGTTGGTGGCCTCAATGCGAAAATGAACACCACTATTCAACCAAAATCCCTAAAATCCCTCCAAGAGATCAACGCTCAACCTAGCCGAAGAAGCGGAAATTTCGACGAAATCGTAGTAGGTACGAATGTTGAACACACCCGTTTTGGGAGAGGCCGAGTCACGAAAATTGAAGGAATCGGGGCCGACAAAAAAGCCATCATTTTCTTTCCCCACCACGGCTCCAAGACCGTATTGTTGCAATTTGCTAATCTGAAAGTGATTTGAACAGATCGCTATTTATCCGGTATTAAAGCCGTCCATAACGAAGGTTTTCCCATATCCATTCGAATCCAAACCGGAGCAACCTTATTCTTACAGGCAGCAATGGCTATGTAATCACCAAAAAAAACTCGAGCATTGGGCACGAAGGGGCGGTCGGAGATCCATTGCTGTTCAAAAGATGTTCCTCCGTCCGTGGAGCGAACCCAAACAACCTCGGTTTCATTCGTCAACTTAGCCCTCGAACGGTCGTAAAACAACCAATGTAAGTGTCCGTTGCTTTGATCAACGGTCATGGCTGCCATAAACTGATGCGTATTGGTTGCGTCTTGATTCACCCGAATTGGTTCCGACCAAGTCTGCCCTTTATCCTTAGAAATACTGCACCAAACCTCCGTATCATTGGAACCTTTTCGCTGATCGCTCCAAGTTAAATACAAGGTTCCATTATTCACGCCCCCACTTCGATCGATTTGCAGCACCGGCAAACCGTTGCAACGCATAATACCCGGGATCTTATAGTCCCAACCCTCGGGATGTGGCGCGATGATTTGTTCCACGGGCATCCAAGAAGTTCCAGCATCCGAAGAACGTTGAACCACCAAACCTTTAGGCCCCGTCCACGTAACCACCAAGGAACCATCGCCGGTAACGACGGGAACCGCGCCCTCTACTGTTTCATCTTTGTCCAAACAATCCCCGTTGAAAAAAGAAATCACCCTAGGGTTGGACCAAGTTGTCCCTCGATCGTTGGATTTACTAAACATAATGCGGGAAGAGTCTGTCTTGAGCCTAGAATCGTATTTATCAAATTGTGTCCATGTCATGTAAATAGCTCCTGAGATTGGATCGATATCTACCCAATGTTTGTCCTGGGCTTTAGAGCCGTTGGGTTTAGGAAAACTTCCCCTGGTAAAGTTCTTTGCATCGGATATTTTATCGGCGTACTGACACACAATGCGGTCAATCCAAGTTCCTTTGTCGTAATCGGATAAATGAAAGTAGTACAACCTTCCTTGCTTATCAAATTTCAACACCGGGTCACCGTAAACTCCGTATGGACTTTCCAATTTTGAATAACTCCAGGAATTACCCCCGTCTTTGGAATAATAATAATCGGCCAGCACCGCCCCAACAGCAATTTCCGCCGGATTTCGCGGGTTTATATCTACAGAAGGTTCTACAGGACGTGTAGATGAGGAATTGATTTGAACATTCAGGAATTGCGCATCAACCGCCGTGAGGCTAACGCAGCCAATAATTGTAAAGAGGAAGCGAAACATCGGTTGCTTTGTTATTGAAGATATAGGAAACCTTTTTTTGACCGGAAATTTTTACCGTAACTTTTCGAATTAATTTATCGCGTGAAAGGGTGAGTTCGAATTCATCGTTGATTGCGGCGCTGTTCATGATTCCATCCACCATCGACTTATCCACACGGTATTGCATGCATGCAATGATCTCATCGTTAACGCTGATTCCCGCCTCCTCGGCAGAAGAACCTGACCTAACGGTTTTCACAATGACCTTTCCGCCCTCGTCAGCAACCGTTGCACCGAATACAGGTTTGATGCCTCCTACGTCAACTACTTCGATGCCGAGAGGCTCTAGATAGTCGTTGTAAGGAATAACCTCTGAACCATTGATGTACCTATCAAAAAAATCCGTTAAATCCCTTCCGACAAATTTCTCCGTAGTTTTTTTGAATTCATCGTCGGTAAATCCTCGGTTTTTGCCTACGTAGTAGGTATTGTATAAATCCTGCATAACGTGGTCCAATCCCTTTGTCCCTTTAGAGTTCGTAACAATCATAGCGTCAAATACGGCGGCGAGAACCAACCCTCTTGAATAATAAGTCATGGTTGTATTGGAACTGTTTTCATTGGGCCTGTAGGCCTTGATCCATGCATCGAAGCTCGCGTGTGCCACTGGCTGAACTCGAGACCCAACAGATCCTTCTACATAATTAATGGCGCTTTGAATTTTGCGAAGCATCTCATCTTGGGAATACAATCCACACCTGCGAAGAATGATTTCATCGTAATACGAGGTGAATCCTTCCATAACCCACAACAGGGTGGTATAGACCTCTTGGTCGTAATCGAAAGGTCCTAAGACAAACGGGCGAATGCGTTTCACGTTCCATAAATGAAAATACTCATGGGCAACGAGGTTTAAAAAATTAATATAATTGTTGCCTTCATAAGTCCAACGATCAACGCTCAACACCGTGCTGTTGGCATGTTCTAAGCCTCCGTCGCCCCCAACTACATTGTGTACAATGAACACGTAGTTCTTATTCGGATTTACCCCAACTATTTTCGTTTCTTCTTCGACAATTTTCGCCATGTCTTTTTTCAACAATTCTTGGTCATAGTTCGCCTCACCGTACATGGCGACCGTATGTTTTACGCCAGCAGCGGTAAATTCGAATTCCTCTTGATTTCCTATTTCCAGGGGACAATCAATTAATTGATCGTAATTATCGAAGGTATAAGCTTGCTGATTAGCTTGTTTATCCGCGGTTGTTTTTGGAGCTAAGCCCGTAGATATTTTCTTAAACGAAGGATGTGATTGAACCACGAGCACCCCACCAAGTTCCTTTTGCCCATCCAAATACATGAACATGCTCGGTCCGCTTACAAAACCATGGGTTTCATCTAAAAAACTGGTTCGTACACTCAATTCGAAAGCATAGACCTCATAGCTTAGCACAAAACCCTTTTGACCATTCAGTTCTATCTCCCATGCGTTTTTGGTTTTTTTGTTCACTTTCAAGGGAGAACCGCTCAACGAATAGACCTTGACTTGGTTGAGGTTTTTAGAGAATTCACGGACCAAATAAGACCCAGGTGCCCAAACCGGTAATTTCACTAAAGCCGTTTTTTGGGACAGTTGTTCCACCTTCATTTCCACTTGAAAATAATGGTTTTGCGGCTTGGCCATTTTCAAGGTGTAACGGATTTCTACCGCCAACAGAGGATGAGTCAAGATTACGAAAAGCGTAACTAAAAGAAGGGATGACAAGCGGTTTAAATGGGTCATGAGGCTATTGTAAGGTTATTCGCGAAGCAACTTTTTTGGCATTTTCAATGTGGCAATGAACCGTTTCGGGCCCCGAGGAAAGGGCTACTCCCATTCGTCGATAAGGCCTTGCAAAGGGCTTGCCAAAAATACGAAAATCGGTGCCTCGTAAACTTGCTGCATCCTCCAAACCTTGAAACGTTGGCTGGTTTTCTTCCCGATCCGCAAGAATAACGGCACTCGCACCGTTTTTCAAGAGTTCAATAGAAGGGATTGGCCACCCCAAAATCGCTCTTGCATGAAGTTCAAATTCATTCAACGTTTGGGTGTTGCCCAGCGTAACCATTCCGGTATCGTGGGGGCGAGGCGATAATTCGGAAAAATAGGGGCCGTCTTGCGTTATAAAAAATTCCACCCCCCACAAACCAGCGCCTGTGAGCGCTTTCGTTACGTTATCGGCCATACTGCAAGCCTCTAACCAATGACTTTCCTGCATCGGTATGGGCTGCCAACTCTCTTGATAATCGCCCCGTTCTTGACGGTGACCAATGGGCGGACAAAACAAGGTGGGACCGTTTTTTTGGGTAATCGTCAGAAGGGTAATTTCGAAATCGAAATCTACAAATGCCTCTACAATGACCTCTTTTAAGTCACCCCTTGATCCTTCCATGGCATAATTCCAAGCAGGCTCCACCTCCTCGGCCCTTTTGATCACCGATTGTCCTTTACCGGAACTGGACATCAAGGGCTTAACGACGCAAGGAAAACCGCAAAATTCAACCGCTGATTTAAATCCTTCAAGGTCGGTAGCGTATCGATAATTGGCCGTTTTTAACCCCAATTCTTTGGAAGCCAGATCGCGGATGGCTTTTCGATTCATGGTGAAATTAGCCGCTTTTGCGCTGGGAACAACGGTAATGCCTTGCTCCTCGTAGGCGTAAAATCGTTCCGTTCGTATCGCCTCAATCTCAGGAACAATATAATCTGGCGCATGCTTAGCAACCACAGAATCCAATGCTTTGGCATCCAACATGTCAATGACTTCCCAGGCGTGTGCCACCTGCATGGCTGGAGCGCCTTCATAATGGTCCACTGCAATCACTTTCTGTCCATAACGTTGACAGGCAATCACGAATTCCTTACCCAATTCTCCGGATCCCAAGAGTAAAATAGTAGCCATGGTGCTTTATATTAAATTAACTTTCGCTTAATATAGTGTTGCGGATTGGAACAAGAATCAAAATTAAACGTAACTTTGATTTGAAATGTTGGAATCTTCCTTACACGCTCAACTCAGCCAATTTCAGCGCATTACCTTGGAGGAAATGGGCCGCGTAACATTGATGAACCGCATTGACACTAAATTTGCATTCGGCAAAAATACACTAAATCAAATTTTGACCCTGCTGACGGAAGATTATTTTGTGTTGGAAATTAATGGGAAGCGAAAAATGGAGTACGAAAGCCTCTACTTCGACGATGCTGAATTTAGCTTGTTCAGCGACCACCACCGTGGAAAAAACAATCGAGCCAAAGTACGCATACGGAATTATGTCGATTCCAACTTGTTTTTTTTCGAGGTAAAGCACAAGATTAAAGGTCGAACGGATAAACATCGCATTTCAACACCGTCTTTTCATGCTGAAATAACCAACCGTGAGCAAGCATTACTTCAAAACGTTTTTCCCACCACCAAAGAACTTCACGCTAATATAACCAACCGATTCACTCGTATCACCTTGGTGAATAAAACCAATGCAGAGCGTTTGACCTTGGACTTTGATCTAAGCTTCAACTATCAGGAACAAGTACATACCTTGAATTCTTTGGTCATTGCTGAACTCAAACAAGAACGCATTAACCGAAATTCTCCATTTTATGTGCTGATGAAATCACGGCATCTGAGGCCTTATCGGCTCAGCAAATATTGCCTGGGTATCATGGAACTGGTGGAGCAACCTAAAATAAAAAAGAACCGCTTCAAAAAACGACGACTACACCTCGAAAAAATCAATGCACATGCTTAATATCATGCCCCCTTTTCTTGCTAAAATATCCAATTACCCTACGTTTTCATGGGATTATCACGAATTGGACGGCCTTGGAATCCGTTTAGCAATCAATCTCCTGGTTCTATTCGTTGTTGTACGCTTGCTTTATTATCCCAAAACCCTGAGAAAAGACTATTTATTCACCTACTTTCTAATTGGTATTATTACTTTTTTCCTTTGCTTTGGCCTGAAAAAACTGGATATTGACACCGGAATGGGACTCGGACTCTTCGCCATTTTTGGGATTATTCGATACCGAACAGATGCCATCGAGATCAAGGAGATGACCTACCTATTCTTGGTAATCGGCCTGAGTGTGGTCAACGCAATGTTGGCAACCGAAGTGGAAAAGGATATTTATCAAATCAATTTGCTGGAATTAGGCGTTATCAATTTATGCGTAATTGGTGTGTTGTACATTTTGGAGTACTTGTGGTTAATCAAGCACGAAACCCGTAAAATCATTAATTACGACCGAGTAGACCTCGTAACAGCTGAAAACCATCAAGCGCTTAAACAAGATTTAGAAGCACGAACCGGGCTAATCATTAATCGCTTTGAAATTGGCAAAATCGACTTTCTGAACGATACGTGCCTGATTCGAATTTACTATTACGCTGAAGACCAAGATTTTTCCAATTACGGCGGATAACACCTTATGAGATTGCTGCGCCTTATATCAGCTCCCATCGCGGCAATTTATTGGGCAATCACCTCGGTCAGAAACCTCCTTTTTGACTTGGGCATTCTTACAATTTACGAAATCCCGGGAAAGTCGATTTGTGTGGGTAATTTGAACGTTGGGGGTTCTGGAAAAAGCCCTTTGACGCGTTACTTGTTGGCGAGGCTTCAACCTGATTTCAAGGTGCAGGTCTTATCACGCGGCCATGGCCGAAAAACCAAGGAACATATCGTAGTTCAATCGCACCATAACGCAAAGGATGTTGGCGACGAGGCCTTACAATATTTTTTTGATCAAGCGTATGAAGTGCACGTTTGCAAGCGTAGAAAAGATGCGATTCTGAGCATGAATAGGTCGGAAAATTGCGTATTACTGCTGGACGACGCCTTTCAACACCGCTACGTAAGCGCGGGGGTCAATATTTTAGTCAGTGACTACAACCGACCTTTTTTCAAGGACTACTTGATGCCTTTGGGTGAATTGCGAGAAGGTCGCTCTGGGGCCAAGAGAGCAGACGTTATCGTTTTTACCAAATGTCCTATGGACATAAGCCAAGCAGCGAAACAATCGTACCTTGAAGCGCTTATTCCCTTAAAGACTCCTGTATTTTTCTCCCATGTGCACTACCTTCCCCTTAGGTCAATCGGTGCTCATGTTGTTGAGAATCCCGAACATGTTCTATTGGTCACGGGAATTGCAAACCCTGCGCCCCTGGAAAAGCATTTATTGAATCACTACACTGTCACCCATCTGCCGTTCGGCGATCATTTTCCCTATTCCCTACAAAACCTGCAAGAAATTCATAGGAAATTTACTACTTTTGAGCTGGAAAAAACCATTATTATTACCACTGAAAAAGACTTGATGCGATTGCAAGAGAAGTCCATGAAGGTTGAAATGTCCAAATATCCATGGTACGTGCAACCGATTGATATCTCCTTCGATCGAGAGGAAGCATTGATAAAAATAATCCACGATTATGTTAGAAAAAATTAAAGAAACTGCCTCGTACCTGCAGTCAAGAACCTCCGTTAAACCAAATGTTGGAATCATCCTGGGGACAGGGCTTGGTGGTTTGGTCAAGGAAATAAATGCCCTTGACGTTATCCCCTACGAGGAAATTCCCAACTTTCCGATTTCTACGGTAGAAGGTCATTCCGGAAAATTAATTTTTGGAGAATTAGGCGGTAAACAGGTGGTTGCTATGCAAGGTCGCTTTCATTATTACGAAGGTTATGATCTAAAGCAGGTAACTTTTCCCGTTCGCGTCATGAAATATTTAGGGATTGAACGCTTATTTGTAAGCAACGCCTCAGGAGGGGTGAATCCCAATTTCGAGATAGGAGAAATCATGATTATGAACGATCACATCAACTTATTTCCCGGCAATCCGCTCATTGGAAAGAACTACGAAGAGTTAGGACCTCGTTTTCCCGACATGAGTGTTCCTTACGACCCAACCATGATTGAACTCGCCTTGAGTATTGCGAGGCAACAAGAAATCAAGGTTTCCGTCGGATGTTACGCCGGCTTAACAGGTCCAACTCTCGAAACTCCCGCAGAATACAATTATGTTAGAGCCATTGGCGCCGACGCGGTAGGAATGTCAACCGTTCCGGAAGTTATCGTGGCGCGACACATGTCCATACCGTGCTTTGCCATTTCCATCATTACCGATTTGGGCGTACCCGGAAAAATTCAAAAAGTAACCCATCAGGATGTCGTTGAAGTTGCGAGCCGTCAAGAACCAAAAATGACGCACATCATGAAAGAACTTATTTCTCGCGTATAAGAAGATGGACGAAACGATACGTTCAAAATACCGAGCAGTTATAGGGCTTGAGGTTCATGCGCAAATGCTGACTGCCTCGAAAGCGTATTCTTCCGATAAAAATGCCTACGGTGAAGCTCCCAATTCTTTAGTAAGCGCAATAACCTTAGGCCATCCGGGAACGCTTCCTGTTATGAACGAAAAAACCGTCGAATTTGCCATCAAACTTGGATTAGCCTGCGGTTGTACGATTCGAGAACATCAGTACTTTGCTCGGAAAAATTACTTTTACCCTGACCTTCCTAAAGGCTATCAAATCACCCAGGATAAAACTCCGATTTGTACCGGTGGATCCGTCATCATTCGCAACGAATCCGGTCAGGAAAAAGCAATTGGGCTTACGCGCATTCACATGGAAGAAGATGCAGGAAAAAGCATCCATGACATCGATGTTTACGACACGCTTATCGACCTCAACCGAGCCGGTGTTCCTCTACTCGAAATTGTGTCGGAACCCGATATAACGAACTCCACAGAGGCCTATAATTACTTGGTGGAAATCCGAAAGTTGGTACGTTATTTGGATATTTGCGATGGAAACATGGAAGAAGGTTCCCTGCGTTGCGATGCCAACATTTCCGTAATGCTCTCCTCCGCAAGCACCTTCGGAACAAAAGTTGAGGTTAAAAACATGAACTCCATTCGCAATGTGCAACGCGCAATAGAACATGAAATCCTCCGGCAAATTGCATTGTTGGAATCCAAGCAACCCGTGCTCCAAGAAACGCGCGCCTTTGACGCACTCAAAGGAACAACGGTTTCCTTAAGAGCGAAAGAAGCTGCCAACGATTACCGTTATTTTCCTGAACCTGATCTTCCTCCGATCCGTGTTTCCCAAGAAAAAATCGTGGAAATTCAACAGCATATGCCGCCGCTGCCGCGCAACCTGTTTCTCAAATACACGAGAGAACTGGGATTGAGCGAATACGACGCTTACAACCTGACAGACCAAAAATCACTTGCCCTTTACTACGAGGAACTGATACAGCTCACCGGCCATTACAAAATAGCTGCGAATTGGATGATGGGAGAAGTCAAATCCTATCTCAACGAGCACGGAGTTGAAGTTGAACAATTTCCGCTAAGACCACACCGTTTGGCGGGGTTAATTGATTTGATTGCCGAAGGCAAAGTCTCGCATTCAGCTGCTGCGCAAAAAATTTATCCGATCATGCTAAGAGACGCACGAGAGGCTTCGCAAATAGCCATTGACGAAGATTTATTGCAAATATCGGACGATTCAGCGGCACAAACATTGGTTGATGAAGTATTGGCTGCAAATGCTGCAGAGGTAGAAAGGTACCGAAACGGAGAGCGACAACTTATCGGTTTTTTTATGGGGCAATTCATGAAAGTATCCGGTGGAAAAGTCGATCCTAAAATTGCCAATCAACTCCTACGAACTGCGCTTGACTCATGAAAAAATTAATCTGTTTAGCGTTGCTTGTTGGCATGGTACTGGGGTGCAAAGACAATCCGAATACGGGCGGTAAAACCGTTAATTTTTGGTTAAAAGGAAAGGTGCGCGGAGCATCAGGAATGTACCTATACCTCGAAACCCCGAGCGAAAACGGCATGATTACGGTATTGTCGGGCCCAATTAACCGCGAAGGAAATTTTTCGATCGAGGGTAACGTAGCAGGACTAGGATTCTACCAACTTCGATTGGGGGAGAATAAGCAAAACGCCATTCCGATTACCCCTGCCCCATTTGAAACAGTTCTCCTGTCCAGTTCGAAAGATTCATTCACTGTCGCGCCGGGTTTGAACGGACCAATTTGGTGTAAGGTTATCAACGCTTACTTGGAAAAACTTACCCTTTTCAATGAGCAGCGGCAGAACTTATTGGCTCGGCAAGGTTCAATTACCGAGGAAGAATTCAATAATCAGTTACTTTTGATTAAAAAACCGATAACCGACTTCGTGGTACAAACCATTAACATGAATCCTAGCAACCCAGCGAGTTTAATTTTAGCCATGGAACTTTTCCCCATGACCGGTTTTGAGGGATGGAATCCTGCATTCCTCCCTTTATTCAAAGAAATAGTCACCGCTTTCGGGTCAAAATACGGCGATGTTCCTGCGACGCAAGCACTGAGTGCTCAATACGAACAATTGGAATTGGGCTATACCCAGTACGAACAAATTGAGAACGGTGAAATTACTGCTCCAAACTTTGCTTTAACGAGCGTAGATGGCAAAACCGTCCAACTCTCCGATTTCCTAGGCCAACTGGTACTCATCGACTTCTGGGCATCATGGTGCCTTCCTTGCAGGCAAGAAAGTCCTAACCTGGTCAAACTCTACAAGAAGTTTAACGCAAAGAAATTCACAATACTGTCCGTTTCGTTGGATGAAGACCCCGTTAAGTGGAGACAGGCCATCGCAGACGACGGACTTGTGTGGAAAAATCATGTGAGCGACCTCAAGGGTTGGCAGAGCGGTATGGCTGCGCTTTACGGTTTCAATGGAATTCCTTACACCGTTTTAGTAAACCCTGACGGAAAAATCATCGCTCGTGGTTTACGAGGGAAGGCACTGGAGCAAAAAATTGAATCTTTTTACGCAAAATTATTATGAAAACATTAACCATAATCGCTTACTTGTTATCCATTGGCGTGTCCTTCTCCCAGTGTTTTGTCCATGTCGAAGGGACTTTTACCAATGCCGCCGGAGACTCCATTTACCTTGCAAAATTTGATGGAAAAAAATACACCAATTACAAAGGAGTTAAGTCGGATAAAACCGGAAAATTCAGCATAAAAACCAATGTGCCTGCGCCGGATTATTACGTCATTCGCGTTGGCGAAATGCATACCAATATCATCTTGCGGGATAGTAGCCAAATTAAGGTCTTTGGGGATAAAAAGAAGTTGAAAGAGGTATGCAATTTTGTCGGTTCAAATGAATCGCAAGCCATGAACCAATTCGCCGTTAGGATGGAAAAATGGAATGTCAAACGCGATTCCGCCTACAAAGCCTTAAATACGATGCCTGCGGAAGATACGGCACGTAAGCGGAAATTCAACGATTACATGACAAGGGAATACCTCGCTTATTTAAACGACCGCCAACAATTCGTTAACGCAAATATGGGATCTGCAGCATTAATCGTAGTATTGGTCTCGTTAAGTATTGATAACGAGTACGAGGCATGGAGTGGTATATTAGGAGAATTGGTCAAAGCTTTCCCCAACAGCCCAACGATCAAAGAATATGTGAATTATGGAAACAACATTGCAAAAGCAAAAGAAGAGGAGCAACAACGCGCTGAATTGGCCGCTCAATTTGGCCCTGGAAAACCTGCTCCTGATTTTACCGAACTTGGTACGGACAGAACCACCAAAATCTCATTATCTGAGCTAAAAGGTTCCTATGTTCTCATCGACTTCTGGGCTTCCTGGTGTGGGCCTTGCCGAAAAGAAAATCCCAATGTGGTTAAAACCTACAACAAATACAAAGACGATGGTTTTACCGTTATCAGCGTTAGTTTGGACTCAGACCAAGGCAAGTGGCTCAAAGCAATTAAGGATGATGGCTTGGTATGGCCGAACCACGTGAGTGATTTAGGAGGGTGGAACAGTAAGGTTCCAAAGTCGTATAATGTTTCGAGCATTCCTTTTACGGTTTTAGTCGATAAAGAAGGAAACATTGTTCAAACCAATCTGCGAGGAATTCAATTAGAAACCAAACTCGCTGAAATTTTTGGCCATTAATCATGCGTATTGCCTATTTTGCATCGGACTTTCATCTTGGGGCTCCAAACGAAGTAGAGTCCAAAAGTCGCGAGAAACACATCGTGTCGTGGCTGGAGTATGCTGCCAAAGATGCAACGGATATTTACCTCGTAGGCGACGTATTCGATTTCTGGTTTGAATACGAAAAGGTTATCCCCAAAGGATATTCAAGACTTTTCGGGACCTTAGCACGTCTCAGCGACCAAGGGATACAACTTCATTTCTTCTATGGAAATCACGATATGTGGGTCAAATCCTATTTTACCGAAGAATTTAACATGCACATTTACCCGGAACCGATATCGCTCATTCTGAACGGGAGAAAAATATTCGTGGGCCATGGAGATGGTTTAGGACCCTGGGATAGGAGCTACAGAATGATTAAAAAAATCCTCCGAAATCGCATGTGCCAGTGGGTTTTTGGACGAATTCATCCCAACTTAGGACTAAAATTAGCAAGCTATTTCTCGGGAAAAAGCCGAAAAAGCCAAAGCGAAGACCACAAATACCTCGGCAAAGACAATGAATGGCTGTATCAGTATGCGAAACAGCACCAAGCCTCCGACCCTCACGAATTTTACTTTTTCGGACATCGGCATCTACCTTTAAAACTCGAAATTCCTCAAGGTGTTTACTACAACTTAGGAGAATGGTTAACGTTCAAGACCTTCATAAAAATGGATTCGCACAACCCGATATTTCTCCAATGGAATGGACAAGAAGCGGAACATTTCGAGCCAAAACATGATTCAACGGTTTCCCCAAATTAAACTCGACCGAATTGATCCGGTGGTTCAACAACTCCTCGAATTGTTGCCCATCTACTCGTGCATCGCTTTAGAAGGCGAAATGGGTTCAGGAAAGACAACGCTTGCCATGGCCTTATTGAAAGGTCTCGGCATTCAACATACCGAAGGTTCGCCCACATTTAATATTGTTCAGCCCTACCCATTGGATGAAAATAAAGTCCTTTACCACATTGATGCGTACCGGATCAACAACGAAAAAGAGGCTTTGGAGCTCGGTTTTGAAGAATTATTTGAGGAGAATGCCTATTTCATCGTCGAATGGCCGGAAAAAATCACTAACTTTCTACCTGAGCGCAGAATTTCCTTACTTTTAGAAAGCACCTTGGAAAGTCGACGCAATTATACCCTAGTTTATGGCAACTAATCCAGATTTCCTTAAAAGTTTACTTCATCAAGGTTCAATGCTTCCCAAAGAGGAAATGTTAGAAATTAAACCCCAAAAAGGGCAACTCTTCATTGGCATTCCAAAAGAAACGTCTTTTCAAGAACGTCGTGTAGCCCTTGTCCCGGAAGCGGTATCCCTTCTCATTGCCAACGGTCATCGGGTTAGGGTAGAAACAGGGGCTGGTGAGGGCACTAATTTTTTGGACAACGAATACAGTGAGGCAGGAGCAGAAATCGTTTACGAGCAACAACACATTTATACCTGCGACATGATCTTTAAAGTTGCGCCGCCGACGGAAGCTGAAATCTTAATGATGCCGGGAAACCAAACCTTTATCTCCGCGCTTCAAATTGCCACGCAGCCAAAGGAAATTCTTCAAAAACTCATGGCGAAAAAAACCACCTGTATTGCGTGGGATTACATCCGAGATGAAGATGGCGTATTTTCGGTAGTTCGTACGATGGGAGAAATTGCGGGCAACACTTCCATATTGGTTGCCGGCGAGTTGCTCTCGTGCTATGGGCAGGGCAAAGGAATGATGTTGGGGGGTGTAACGGGGGTTCAGCCTACGGAGGTTGTCATCATCGGTGCGGGCACCGTGGGTGAGTTTGCCACCCGCGCTGCTTTAGGATTGGGAGCCTCAGTAAAAGTGTTCGACAATTCCGTTGCGCGTTTGCGCAGACTCCAAAACGCAGTGGGCAACAGGGTGTTTACTTCTGTGCTTCAACCGAAAGTGCTCGCAAAAGCAATTCGACGAGCAGATGTTGCTGTTGGAGCCTTGCGCTCGAGCGTCGGAAAAACACCGTGCGTTGTATCTGAAGACATGGTTCGTCAGATGAAAGAGGGCTCGGTGATTGTTGACGTGAGCATCGATCAAGGAGGATGTTTTGAAACCTCGAGGGTCACGAATCACCATGCACCTACCTTCGTTGAACATGGGGTGGTCCACTATTGTGTTCCAAATATTGCATCCCGAGTCTCAAGAACGGCATCCTTTGCATTATCCAATATTTTTTCGCCCTTGCTGTTGGATATCGGAGCGCAAGGCAGCATCGATGACGTTATTCGCTATAAAATCGGGTTCAAAGATGGCGTTTACATCTACAAAGGCGTGCTCACCAATGAAATTTTAGGCAAGGTCTTCGACATCAATTTTCAACCTTTGGATCTCCTGCTTCCCCGTCAATGACCCCAACCTTGTCTTTTCCTCCGACGGCACTAAAACTCAAAAAAAAACCAACCAAATTTGAAGTGTTTTGCCTCATTCGCAAGAAATGGCTGGTTCTTACCCCCGAGGAATGGGTGCGTCAACATGTGGTTGGCTATTTAATTGAATCTTGCGGAATCCCATCGGGTAGAATAGCCCTAGAAAAAGGATTTTTATACCACAAGCGAAAGAAACGTTGGGATATTGTGACCTACAACATCGATGGTGAGCCGGAACTGTTGGTTGAATGTAAGGGTTTCGAGGTAGGACTTACTGAAGAATCGGTTCGCCAAATCAGCGCTTATCAACATGTAGTCAAAGCAAAAAAACTCATTTTGACCAATGGAATTGATTGTTTTGTTTTCGACTTCGAAAAATGGCACAGGGGAATCGAATCAATTTAAATTTACACCCCACAAACCGGACTTCATGTTTTTATACTCTCTGCTCAGATAAGCCAAGAGGGCACGTAAGGGATCCATAGCCTTTTCAGTTTCGTCCGAAATGCTTTGCTTTCGTAACTTTAATTGCAATTTCATGTACATCGCATGTAAGCATATTTCCACAGGATGGGCATTTAAAAGCGAAGACTTGTGAGCATATTCCTCTATGCTTTTCTGAGCCTGCTCTGCCAGAGCGGTATATTTTTCATCCTTCAAGACCTCCAACAGCGTTCGGTGCAGCAACGCCAATTCCGTGAAAATTTCCTCGAGTTCGTACAAATGTCCTCTTTGTTGCTTTCCTGTACGAAGAAGTTCCTCGCAAATTTGAGCATACCAGCCCTCATAGGCTAGGCGATAGGACGGATTTGGAAGTACCGAAGGAATTAATTTGCTTTGAATTGTAGGGAAATCGCAATGTAAACTTCGAACAAGATCCTCAATTTGGTACATGTAAAGCAGATACTCAACGATATTTTCTTTCTGCTTTTGTTGGGCGATAAGCATGGTTACTTCAAATCTTTTTCAATCGAGGCCTGGTTCTCGTTTAAGTAACGAATAAAATCAGCGGTAACATTCATTTTGGCATTGATGAAATTCAATTGACCTCCAACCCCATGAATCAAAAGAATATCAATGTTGTTTTTTTCACAATAGGCTTTTCCCAACACTTCAATTTTCTTGGTAATTGCCTCAATTTTTTTCATCGACTCCTGTTCCAATCGAGCACCTTCAGATTGTTGGTATTGAATGATTTGTTGTTCCATGCTCTGGGCTTTTTGCTGGATTTGGACAATCTCATTTTGGGATAATAGCCCATTGCGTGCTTTATCATCATTTCTTCGAATATAATCTTCCAATTCTTTTGTTCTTTTTTGAAGTTCCGCCTCGAAGGATTTCTGCTTTTGGGTAACCAACTTATCTTCTCTCTTATAAAAAGTAAACCCTTCTTTTAGGCTGTCTTGGTAGTAAAATGCGACGACTAGGTGGTTGTCGTAACGCGAGATAACCGTTGGTTTGGTGTCAGCTTTTTTTTCCTTAATATTATTTGTTGAACACGCAAGGGTCAACAAAACCAACAACAGGATACACGAATTTTTCATACGTTATCGAAATTTATAAAATGGGAATAATCATCGCGCATTGTGAGAAAGCGCTTTAAGCAAGAAGCCCAAAACTCGTTGGAGAGTTTCAACGTAAATTGGTCTAAATCGTTGACATCTGAGACGGGAAACTTGAAGGTTTGCTCAAAATTATCCAGCGTAACTTTCAAAAGATATTTCCCATTGTACTCGTGTATTTGAATGAGGTAATGGGAATGAGGTATTTCTTTAACTAAACGCATGCTCAAAATTACAAATTATTCCAAGTTCAGGTAATTCTGAATCTATACCCTTTTTGGGGTATTTATTTAGAATCATTCTAAAATACCATTTTATAGGTATTGAAAAAGGACAGACAACTGAGTTACTTTGCATAAAAATTCTGTTCGATGAAACGTCACTTCATTTGGATACTAGCCTTACTGTTTGCCACCCCAACTGCCTTTGCTCAAAACGCCGAACTTCAAACTTCGGAAATAATTGTCAGAAGCTACCTTCAAACGAAAATAATGCCCGACTCGATATACAACATGCGCATTGTTGCAGGTAAAAAGTTCGAGGTTATATCATTAACTTCGAAAGACGTCGACTTATCTACCAATAATTACCGACAAGCCTTTCGTAAAACACCTGGGATTTTTGTCTCCGAACACGATGCCTCAGGATTGCAGACTAGCATTTCCACCCGAGGACTAAGTGCGAACCGCTCGTGGGAATTCAATATGCGACAGAACGGTTATGATGTTGCTGCAGATCCCTCGGGTTATGCAGAAGCCTATTACTCGCCCACCCTAGATGCAGTAGCCAGCCTGCATGTCTACCGCGGCTCTTCAGTTTTACAATACGGATCGCAATTCGGTGGCATGATTAATTACCAATTAAAAGACAACATCGGAGAACGTCCCATCGTTTATGAAGGCTCGCATACCGCCGGTTCCTTCGGGATGTTCAACAGTTACAATGCGATTGGAGGGAAAAAAGGAGCGTGGAGCTACTATGGATTTATGCATCATCGGCAAGCGCAAGGATTTCGAAGTAACAGCCGTTATTTTACCAACACGTATTTCGCAAAATTGGGTTACGAGTGGAAAGGTGGTAAGATCACGGCAGAATACACGAACAGTTACTCTTTGAGCCAACAAGCCGGGGGCATTCATGACAGCATGGCTCCAAAGCATCCTGACACCTCCTTTAGGTCAAGAAACTGGTTCGAATTGCCTTGGAGAGTGGCATCCATCCAATGGAACCACCAAGTAACCAAGAACTTTAATGTTCAAGGAACTTTAAACTATCTAAACGGTCACCGCAACAGCGTTGGCTTTTTAAAACCGATAAACATTATGGATACCTTCAATGTCTCCCTTGATGGTTTTAATCCTAGGGATGTGGATATCGATAAGTACCGTACCCTATCGAGTGAAGTTCGATTTAATAAGGGTTTTAAATTGGGAGGTAAACTGCAGTCGTTAACAGGAGGTGTGAGATACTGCCTGAGCAATATACATCGGCTGCAAAAAGGAATTGGTTCGAAGGGAGTGGATTTCGACCTGACCGTCGTGCCCAACAATAACGGAAAATTGTACCAGCGAGATCTGGATTTGCAGACGCAAAACATCGCGTTTTTTGCAGAACAACTGTTTAACATTGGAGAAAAGTTCAGCATTTCCCCAGGTTTTCGGGTAGAATCCATTCAATCCGTTATCTCTGGAAGGAGCAATCTAGTGACGGGAGAATATATTGCCAATTTAACGAAAAACCGATACATTTTCTTGGGTGGGATTTCTACAAAATATGACCTTGCAAAAACACCATATACCAACCTTAGCCTGTACGCCAATGCTAACCAAAACTATCGACCGGTAATGTACAGTGAATTGCTTCCATCTTCCACCTTAGAAATCGTTGACCCTTCGATGCAGGACATGACCGGATACAGCAGCGAAGGCGGAATCAAAGGATTCGTATATGTTCGAAATGCCGTCTTTCATTTTGACGTCAATGCCTTTTACATCCGCTACCATAACAAAGTGGGAACACTCAATATAAATGGTGCTCCTTATAAAACCAACATTGGTGACTTAGAATCCAAGGGAATAGAGCTGTACTCGGAACTAACCTTCTTTAATCCGTTCTTTAAAAATGCCTCTAAATCCGAACAATTGAACCTGTACCTGAGCGGTACCACCACTGATGCGCGTTATAAACGCTGGAATAATCCCGATATTGCTAATAATGAACTCACATCGATTGTTGGTAAAAAAGGCGAATATGCCCCCAACTTAATCCTAAGAGCGGGCTTAGAGTATAAATTCAAAGGAATGGCTTTCAACTATCAAGTGAATTACACGAGTGATTGCTTTGCGGATGCCGCCAACACGTTTGCAACCAATGAGACAGCAAGCGTTGGCTTAATTCCGGCATTAACCCTTCATGATGTAGGTATTTCCATGACCCTGTTGGATTATTATCAGTTAAAAATGGGAATGAACAACCTGTTCAATGAACTAAAGGTTGTTCGTCGGGTAGGTGGTTATCCAGGACCTGGTGCACTCACCAATCAAGGCAGGTCGTTTTACGTTACCCTCTCGGTAAAAATTTAGAAGAAATAATGGGTTTTTATTTTGTGAATTATTTTTTTCATAAATTCGAGGAGTAATTTAACACTAACCTCGTGCCTAACCTCTTATGATAAGTATTTTCGTTGCCAAGCTCGATTTTGGCGTCGACAACGCCCAACTTCGAGCCCTTTTCGAAACCTATGGAAAAGTGAATAAAGTAACAGTTGCCATGGATCGAGAAACAGGAAAATCCCGTGGTTTTGCCTTTGTTGAAATGGAAGAAGAACACGAAGGCTTAGCTGCCATAAATGGATTGGATGGTAGAGTAATTAACCATCGAAACATTGCGGTTAAAAAGGCAGAAGACCGAAGCAATCAACGAAATCAACCTAATAAATTCGAAGGAAGCCCACGGCAAGTTGCGCCTTCAAATAACGGCCCACACCGTTCACGAACAGAAAGTGCTCCAAATGATGAATCGGATGACGAAGATTCCTATACCCCAACTTCCGTTGATCTTGGTGAAAATAGGAAAAAAGCTCCTATCAAAGTTAAAGACCGTAAACTGGATAACGATCCTGACCGGAGCAAAAAACCGAAAATGGACGCTTATAAAAAGAGTGGTAAAAAAGAGAAATTCCTTGACGATGAAGACGACTTAGATATCGAAGGAGGTTTGTTTGCCTTCGATGACGAAGAATAAGCGCCCCCCTTTCAAGAAATTTTCTTTGTAATTTTGCAGGCATGCCGGAGTCTTACGCTCATTTTTTAAAACACCCCATCTTTAAAGTTATCTCCGAATTGAGTCAAATTCATGGCTTAGAAGTTTACGTTATTGGTGGTTTCGTCCGCGATTGCCTCCTGAATCGCACTTGTACAGATATTGACCTCGTTGTCATCGGGGACGGACCCTCTTTTGCGATGCAGGTTGCACAGAAATTGAGGGCGAAAAATCTCTCCCTTTTCGAACGATATGGCACTGCTCACTTTAAATATAAAGACATCGATGTTGAATTTGTTGGTGCAAGGAAAGAGTCTTACAGCAAAAATTCGAGAAAGCCCTCAACCTTACCTGGCTCTTTATTAGAAGATCAATTGCGACGGGATTTTACTATCAATGCTTTGGCTCTTTCACTAAATGTTGGATCTTTCGGTAAGTTAATAGATCCGTTTGAAGGAATAAAAGACTTGGAAAGTGCTGTTTTGAGAACCCCTCTTGATCCAGTACTAACCTACTCAGATGACCCTTTACGCATGATGCGCGCTATTCGATTCGCCACTCAACTCAATTTTCAAATATCCTCCCAATCCATTGAAGCCATACATACTCAAAAAGAACGGATTAGCATCGTTTCGAAGGAACGAATCTCGATCGAACTCAATAAAATTATTTCCAGCACAAAACCTTCACGAGGCCTTCATTTGCTAAAACACACCGGCCTGCTTTCATTTATTTTTCCCGAGTTGTTGGCCCTTAGCGGAACAGAAATTGTTAACGGTCATAGCCATAAAGACAATTTTGATCACACCTTAGAAGTGTTGGATAATTTAAGTAAACTCAGCGATAATTTATGGTTGCGTTGGGCAGCGTTACTCCACGATATTGCAAAACCATTAACGAAAAAATATGAACCCAACCACGGTTGGACATTTCATGGCCACGAAGATTTAGGAGCGCGCATGGTACCAAAAATCTTTAAAAATCTTCGACTCCCGCTCGATCACAAGATGAAATACGTTCAAAAACTGGTACGTTTGCATTTAAGACCCATTGCCTTGGTGAAGGGAGATATAACAGATGCTGCCATACGTCGCCTTCTCGCTGAGGCCGGAGATGATATTGATGACCTCATGCTTTTATGTAATTCTGACATCACCTCCAAAAACGAATTTAAAGTAAAACGATACCGAAAAAACTATGATTCGGTTACTAAAAAATTAAAAACGGTTGAAGAAAAAGACCGAATAAGAAACTTTCAGCCACCTATCACGGGTGAATTGATCATGGAAATTTTCAGTATTGGTCCCTGCGCAGAAATTGGTATCTTAAAATCTAAAATTAAAGACGCAATTCTCGAAGGAGAAATCGGGAACACGTTCGAGGAGGCAAAAATCGCCCTGTTTAAATATGCGGAAGAATTGGGATTGAAAGCCATCAAAGATATTTAACTAACTTTATCAAAAAAACCCATGCAAGGGCTAAAATTCAGAATTTTACTTGATACCAAGACCAAAGCGGAGGTTTTTAGGGATATTTTGATTTCGGAAAACAGCGATTTTGAGACGTTTTACCGTGCGATTGCCGACGCCTTTGAATTAAAAGGAGATCAAATGGCAAGTTTTTATGTCTCCAACGACGCTTGGGACAAAGGGCACGAAATCAACTTGATGGATATGACTTACGACGATGATGCCTTGGACCAACCTGCCAATGTTATGAATAAGGCCATTATAAAGGATTTTATCGCCGAAGCCCATCAAAAATTCATATTGGTTTACGACTTTTTATCCATGCAAATTTTTCTGATCGAATTAATCGAAAGTCATTTGATGGAATCGGTGGGTCCCCAGGTAGTTTTGAGGGTAGGAGATGTCCCGAAAAGAAAAGGTCAAGAGGAAGCTGGGGAGGATATTTTTATGGCAGGAGGAGCCTCGATTCTGGACGGAGAAGACCTTGAAAGCGAGGATTACGGATTCAACGATTACGACGACGATTACAATCAAGAAGATCTCGATGGATTTAACGAATCCGAGTACTAAATTATCCCTATTATGAGTGCCGCAGATCCTATAGGTAAGGCCATTATTGATTTCTACAAAACCAAAAAACCTAAAGATATTGTAGTGAGCTCGGACCTCACCGAAGATGATATTATTCCAGTAGAGGTATTGTTCCGATCCTATGAAGCCATGCCTGAAATTGAGAAACGCGCTCTCGCATTGGTAAAAGGGAGCGTTTTGGACATTGGCGCAGGTGCGGGGCCCCATTCGAATTACCTCATCCAAAAAGGTTTTACCGTGAAAGCAATCGACATTTCTCCCGGTGCGGTAGCGTTCATGAAAAGCCAAGGAATTAACGCCCAACTTGTCGATGTACATCGGTTCAAGCATGAACGGTTTGATACGCTTTTACTGCTGATGAACGGTTTAGGAATTGCGGGAACCAAAAAAGCCTTGATCGCTTTCTTAAATCACCTTAAAAGCCTTTTAAATCCTAAGGGGCAGATTTTGTGCGATTCCTCGGACGTACAATTTTTATACGAAAATGAAGACGGTTCTCAATGGATGGAACTCAACAGCGAATACTACGGTAATTTCAATTTTCAAATGCATTTTGAGAAAGCAACAGGCCCTGTATTCCCATGGGTTTATATCGATTATGATTCCCTTCACGAAGCCGCAAGGCATTGCGGTTTTCAATGCCAACGAATTGAGGTAAAAGAAAATCACTTTTTAGCGCAACTTGTATTGCCCTAAATGAATTACAATGCGTAATTTTAAACTTCTAAACAACAACACATGGGCGTACTTGTCGGCAATACATCAAAAATCATCGTGCAGGGTTTTACCGGTACAGAAGGCACTTTCCACGCAACGCAAATGATCGAGTTCGGGACCCACGTCGTTGGGGGCGTAACTCCGGGAAAAGGCGGTACGAAGCACCTTGACAGACCCGTATTTAATACCATAAAAGAGGCTGTTGACACGACCGGTGCCGATGTTTCCATCATTTTTGTACCCCCGGCATTTGCGGCAGACGCTATCATGGAAGCTGCCGATGGCGGAATTAAGCTCATAGTTTGCATTACCGAAGGTATCCCCGTGAAAGATATGGTGCATGCCAAAGAGTACATCAAAGGGTTTAATTGTCGCCTAATTGGGCCAAACTGTCCCGGCGTCATTACCGCAGGACAAACGAAAGTGGGTATCATGCCGGGTTTTGTATTCAAGCCCGGAAAAATTGGTATCGTCTCAAAATCAGGAACCTTAACCTACGAGGCAGCTGACCAAGTTGCAAAAGCGGGATTAGGAATTTCTACGGCCATTGGTATCGGTGGAGACCCAATTATTGGTACTACAACGAAAGAGGCGGTTGAGTTATTGATGAACGACCCCGAAACGGAAGGCATTGTTATGATCGGTGAAATTGGAGGGAACCTGGAAGCGATTGCAGCGCGTTGGATAAAAGAGCATGGAAAGAAACCCGTAGTTGGTTTCATTGCCGGAGAAACCGCTCCCAAGGGTAGAACCATGGGACACGCGGGTGCCATAGTTGGTGGAGACAACGACACGGCAGAAGCAAAAAAACGCATCATGCGAGAATGCGGAATTCACGTAGTTGACTCTCCTGCAGGGATTGGAAAAAAAATGGCCGAGGTAATCGGAATTTCCGCTTAAATTTCGGAATATCAATTCCAAAACACCCAGGTAATTCCCAATTTAAGTTGCCACGACGGAATGGGAAGATCAACCAATAAGTCTTGTCGCTTTGACATCAAGAAGGATCCCAAATTATCCGCGGCGAGGTGAAATTGAAAGGTTTTCACCTTGAACCCCACGAGACTGTTTATAGAATGATAATTGCTTGCGGCTGCATTACTCACTGAGAGATTCAACAACGACAATTGCGGCAACAAGGCCATGGGTCGGTATCCACTAAAGAACAGGTACTTCAGTTTTGCGAAAAAATAGAGGTTTTTACTTTTACTGATAAATCCCTGATACTCCAAACCCGTACCAATGCCCATATTGGGCAGCACATTTACTTTTTGAAGGATGTAGTTCATTTGAGGTTTGACTGAAAAACCCTTCCAAGATTTTGCAACCCGAACACTTATATCAATAAGTTGCTGCGAACTCGTGGCACTTTCATGATCCCAAAGCGTGCCGTTAAATTGATAAACCTTATCGGTTAACAGTCCGTTGATTCCCAGCTGATAACCCAGTCCGTACAACTCACCTTCCGCAATTAGACGAAGTATGCCGACACGCTGCAAATTCACGTACATCATACTTTGCTGAAAAGTATTACCAAAATAAAACCGTTGAATGACCTCTGGGGTTTGTAAACCTAACTCCATGAAAGCGCTGAACCTCAGTGCAGCATCAAAATGATGGTCGAAAGAAGCTTTCAATTCCGAGGCATTAAAGGCCCCTACAAGGTTTGTTTTGGCCGCGAGCATGGCCCTTGTTTTTGAGGATTTATAATTGAGAACGGCAGACAACCCAACTTCAAGGGTATCGCGCTGGTTACCCCGCATCCGATACTTCCAATAGTCCAGATTCAACATAACTTCAGCTTGCCACCGATTCGCGCGCGTTCCGAATCCAACAGCGTTCTTTACCGTAGTTTGCTCTAAGCGATCGTTGGTCAACACGCTATCGAAATAAACTGAGGGATAGAGCCCGAGCAACGTATCTTTTTCAATAAATTCCCTGGAAAAATTTTCAAATGTACTCCGGTGACATAACCCCAAAAAACGGATAGAGTCGCGCAAAAGATTGAAGTGATTCTTCCAAGTAAAAACATACGAGGTTACGGTTGAAACACAGCTGTCTTTTCGGACAGGTACCAAGTTTAATCCGATAAAGTCGAGTAAGGTATCGTTCAAAACCCCCCCAGAAAACTGACGATAATCCATGGTATGCTCATACCCCAAATGTGAGCGAAAACGCACATTGCTGTGCGCAAGATCCAAGCGTAAATTTCTATTTTTCCATGCACTATTTCGGACAAATCCGTTGGCTCTATTGGATAGAAATTGGGCGTTACACAACCATTTTCGACGAAAAGACTGCGAATAAGACAAAACCATATGTTGGACTCCTTGAGTTCCAAATGAGTAATTAAATCCCAAAAATGGCAACGCCGTGAAAACAGGCTTTTTTTCTTCCACCCTGGTTTTTTGAACGAAAGTTCCAAAGGGTGAAAAAAATTGCATCGGTTCCATAAAGATGCCTTCTTGCAACCCCAGGTTGGCAAATGTAGAACGGGTATTGCTCAGCAGGGAATCTAAAGATTGGGCAGATCCGTAAAAATTATTCTGCGGTCGAAGGGTATCAAAAAGGATATCAGATTGCGAAAAACACGTGGTTGTAACGATGAGAGCAATCCAAAAAACCCCTATAAATCTCATACGGCAAACATACAAAAAAGGGGGCACAAGGCCCCCAAATCATAAAAGTTCTGTGGATCTTACTTCAACCCGTTAATGTGCAACTGTAAACCAGATTTGAGGTTCGCAGCTTTATTCGGATGGATTATATTGCGTTTCGCTAATTTATCGATCATGCCAGAAACAACAGGTAAGAGTGCTGTGGCTTCTTTTTTATTTTCTAAGTTACGGAGTTTCCGCACCGCATTACGCGCTGTTTTGTGCTGATACTTATTGGACGTACGCTTTGCTTCGTTTGAACGAATTCGCTTGATGGACGACTTATGATTTGCCATAATTTAACTTCAATAATTGGTTGCAGCCCATAGGAGAATCGAACTCCTGTTTCAAGGATGAAAACCTTGCGTCCTGACCACTAGACGAATGGGCCATAAAACAGTAGCCCCACGAATGGGAGTGCAAATATACCACAAATTTCAAATCCGAAAAATCTTTGCGTTTTTTTTTACGCCGTTTCGGTATCCTCCGATTTCATTTTAAATCCGAGTCGTTTCGCCGTTTTTAACTTCAGGGTTTCCCCCATAAAGCGCATTTCATTCACTGTAATTTCATCCTGTAATTCGTAGGGAGGAATGAACAAGTCGAAGGATAAAACGTAGGCAAAACTCATTTGAATGACCAAGCTGCAAATCTGTTGGTTCCATTGATTTCGTTCCGGATCTCTAAAAAGAGCTGCCAACTGCGATCGACCATCCGCAAAAAAATGACGGTCTTGGTTGAAAAATAAACGCGAAATTAAATATCCCGAATCGGCCATACGGTTTTGAATAAGGGATTCCGCAAGAAAATTGTAAATATAAATCACGCCGAAATACCCGTGCCGCTCATCGTGCTGAAAGTAAGCGGTTCCCCACAAAGGATTGTTATCGGGCAATCTAAAAACATTGTGATGAAGCGAAAAAACCAACACATCACTCCCCACATAAACGTGGATTTCAAAATCCCCGTTTTCTTGTTGAAATAATCTAACGCGTGGATCCGGAACCAGCACTCGTAAAGCCTCAAGCTCTTTTTTTATCGCTGCTTTTAAATCATTGAATACCGTCAAGGTCTCCTGAGCAATATCTTGTTTTAAAGCCGCTTTATTGACTAAAAGCTGGGTTAAGTGGGAACGATTTTGTTCAACAGGATCTTTGGGAGTTTGTTCTTTCAACTTTCTTTTTATGTAAAATTACTCAATCTTTTTTTAACTTCAGCAGATCAATGGCAAAGGACTATTTTGTAGCAGTAATCAAGGTGTTCTTACTTTTAATTGCATCCTTATTTCTGCTTCGCATACAATTTTGGGTATTCAATCGCTCTTATGTTCCTGCTCGTGTGGAAGATTTCTTTTTGGGAATCCGGTTCGACCTTAGCCTAACTGGATATTTTGCTTTGTTTGCGCTACCCTTGTTCTATATCAATGCCTGGAATGCAACAACGTACATTCGACAAAGCTCTTTTTTTATTTTGAGTTTATGCCTTTTTCTTCCATGCCTCCTTACCGAAGGCTGGGACTTAATTTATTTCCAATACACCCTGAAACGCTGTTCATTTGACCTTTACCTTTTTTTCAATAGCAGTGAAGAAAGCGTTCTTATATGGAGCATGGCTTTACGTTTTTGGTATGTGTTTGTAGGTGCCGCGATGTGGTTTTCTCTTTACAGTTTTTGCGTCCTCAAAATGGTAAAGAAAATTGATTTTGCTCAACGTTCCAGTCCAAAAATCCTTCATTTTGGAAGCGCCATGTTGTGCGCCTTCATCTTGGCCAGGGGCAGTTATGGCATTAGACCTCTCGGAATTTTAGATGCCAACGTTTTTGACGAGCCTGCAAGGTCTCAATTAGTCCTAAATTCTCCCTTCGTGCTCCTTAAAACCCTTCATAACCAGCCCTTATCACACCATGAATACCTGAATGGTTCGGCCGAAGAAAAGCTCTTTAATCCCACCCTTAGATTCCAAGGAAAACGAAAAGTTGATCGTCCCAACTTGGTTTTTATGGTCCTTGAAAGTTTTGGGTCTGCACAATTGCGCGACACGGTCAATGGTATTCCTCTAACTCCTTTCTTGGATTCCCTGTTGTTCATGAACTCAGCTACCATTTACGCTGATGGACTATCCAATGGAAAAACCTCCATTGAATGCCTTCCTGCTATTTTTGCCGGGATCCCCTCGCTGCTAGAAGTCCCTTATATTCTCAGTAATTACAGCACCAACAGACTCTTTGCATTTCCAAAAATCGCCCGATCAAAAGGGTATTCCACCCTATTCTTTCATGGAGCCGGAGAGGGCTCCATGCGTTTTGGGGCCACTGCTATGAACCTCGGATTCGAAAAGCTCTTTTTTAAGACTAACATCGAAGGGAAAACTTCTGAAATGGGTTCTTGGGGATACCACGACGGGGCGGTATTTCAAACGATGCTAAAGGCTTTCAAAGAAATGAATGGTCCTTTTTTAGGAACCGTGTTTACCTTATCTTCCCATGAACCTTATGATCTCCCTTCGTTTCACGTGGCGAAATACCCTAAATTACCAAAAGAAGCATCAGCTTACAGGTACACGGACGATTGCCTCAAATCGTTCTTCAACGAGGCAAAAAAAGAACCTTGGTTTGATAATACCGTTTTTATCCTAACCGGTGACCATACGCCGGTCCATCTGGACAACAGTTCCTACTCGATAGATGACTATTACCGAGTCCCCATTGCTGTAGTGAATTCCCGTTTCCAAAAGATTGCACCGAAAGAACATCTGAATGTAGCGCCTTGGTTGATTGAATCCCTCGGGTGGAAAACCAACTGGTACGGTTACGGAAACGACTTGAACGGCGACCGTATTCGCTACCTTAATGGTGTTTATCATGTTTGGAATGATCAAGTACACTTGGAGTTCAATGAACATTTGCAGCAATGGAATGTGCGGAAAAACACGTCTATAGACCCCGAGAGTTTAAACAAGCTAAAGCAACGATTTTACGCCAGAATACAGCGATATCGAAACGATTTGCGCTTAAACAGCATGCATCCGTAGTCAATGTAACCGAACACTAAACGTTCGTTAAGCCCTATAAAAAGCCTATGCATTTTCAACTACCTAATCCTATTAGCTATGAAAATCATTGGTATTATGCTATTGCTTGTAGCCCTTCCTGTTTTCTCTCAAAACGGTAAAATTCCGTATTTCGTTCCTCCCACCCAAGCAACTGAATTCGAACATGTATATCTGATGAAGGATGATGAGGAGGCCTTGGTGTTTCTGCGTTTAATTAACGACCACCGATGCGAACAAATTAGCTATTTCCATCATCAGGAGCAAGAACTTGCTACCCGAATTGAAGCGACGTACACCTTCAATAAGCATCATCAATTAATCCTGTACAGCGGGCTAAAGCAGCGCATCATTCAAGCCGACTCCCTTCGTTTTGCTATCGAGGATGCACAAGCAACGACCATGGACAATCCTTTTTCGAACCTCTATTACCGAGACCACAAATTTTACAACAACCGTATCAAAGCCTGGCTGAAGTACCAACCCATGATCCTGGAGTCCCACGATGAACGGCTAACCCATGCTTGGAGCCAATCACCCTTGACAGGAGAAAACCTAGTACAAGGTCCCTGCAAGGATCCCAAGAACCTGAATTGCCTATGCGCAGCCCTTACGTTCGATAAATCGACTTCTCAAGAAAAGGCGGACGCGATTGGAAAATTTGTTATTGAGCGATTCCACTACAACCGAGGGGATACCTCCCAAAACAACATCCAAGGATTGGTGTTTGGAAAAGAAAGAGAAGCGGTTTGTGAAGGCTACAGCCGAGTGTATAAGGACCTAATGGAGCGACTGCACTTCAAAACAGATTACATGAGTGGTGCGGTGAGAACCGATGTTTACGATATATTCTACTCTGGCCACTCGCACGCATGGAATCAAACCACTATCGACGGCAAAAACTACGGATTGGATATTACCTGGGCGCATAATTTAGGCAGTAGCTGGTACTTGCTCCCACCGAGTGATCTTCAAATCACCCATTTCGATTTGAACGAAAAAGATGGATCCAAAAATATGGGAGATTCGAGCATGACCATGCACGGCTTTATGCACCAACCGTTAATCTATCCAATTACCGAAGGCGGAAGCAGGGAAATAAAAAATTTGGATAAAATCGAGCCATTTCAACTTGCACAAGGAACTTTTGTCATCAATTTCGACCGCAAATTAGTAGTTAACAATGTAAGCCGGGAAGAATTATCCTACCCCTTTGTGAAATTTGAAGGCGAAGCTCAACAAGTAGCAACCCAAGTGATCGCAAAATCAGGGAGTGTGAGTAAGAAAACCACCACGAACAAGCTGGAAATCCAACTGCCTGAAAAAATCAACAACATCAAAGTGGAAATACAGGGTATAGGGACCATTCATTATGTGGTTTTCAATGGAACGGAAAACGAATTTTATCAATACCTGATCGATCATAGAAATCCAGTAAGTGCCTATTCCATGGCCATGGCTTTTATGGCCTGTGCAAAATTGAACAACGAAATAATTTTCAACAGCTTAAAAGCTAATCTTAGCGAAGGAATCACTTTTAAAAGTTTCATGAAACAAGCGAAACAAAACCACCTTGATGAATTTCAATATGCTATCTTCAATGGCTGTCATCATCTAAGCTTTGGTTGGAATGATAAGGCGAAATTGGTGCCTAAATATCATAAAAAAAACAAGCAAGGTAAATACGAAAATTTTCAAGGGTATTCTTTTGAATTCAGCCAACCTCATGCCAAGGAAATTTCGAAAATCTATCTCATCGAAAACGAAGATGCAACTTACAGCTTTTATCAATTTGGCGTGAATCGTTAGAAAGTTGTAAAAGTGGTTTTGTAGTTTTGCGACGTAAACCGCTTAAGCTATGACATTTATTCCCTGGGATTTATCCTACATCCTGCAAACCCTTGAACTCCTGCAACCGGAGAGCAGACCCGAATGGGGAAATTTCTCCGCACAACACATGGTGGAACACCTCTGCGGCGGTTTAAAAATGTCCATGGGTAAAATTTCGTTTCCCATTGAGGTTCCTGAAGAGAAATCCCTGAGAATGAAATCCTTTCTTTTCAACGACCAACCCTTTGCGCACAATATTCCTGTCGGTTTTGTGCAACAAAATGAACCCTTAACGCAGGAAGAATTAGCCTTGGCCATCGACGAATTCATCCATGAATTTTTAGCCTTCGAAGAGTATTTCGAAATAACCCCTCACGCGCAACACTCCCACCCTTATTTCGGTTTACTAAACCATGAAGCGTGGATTTTATTGCACCGTAAGCACATAACCCACCATTTCGAGCAATTTGGATTGTTAAAAACAGAAAAAAGCAATATTTAGCAAGTTGCTTTTGTGGTAAAAACGTACCTTTAACCTTTCGTATTTATAAAACTAAACCCTTATGAAACATTTATTCGCTTTTTTATGGATTGCCGCATGCTCCATAACCCTTCAAGCTCAATCCGTTGACCAAATCATCGCAGACTACTACAATGCCATTGGCGGAGCCAATTGGGACAAGGTGAACAGCATTACCATGAAGGCGAATGTGGAGCAAGGTGGAATGAAAATTCCCGTAGAAGTGGTCCGAATGCGCGATGGACGTACTTACACCCAAATTACCTTAATGGGAAATACCATGACCATGCAAGCCTTCGATGGAACTACCAGTTGGACCACGAATTTTATTTCCATGGAGGCTGAGAAAAGTACTTCTGATGAAACCGAAAACGCAAAACGATCCGCAGGAGATTTTCCTGAAGCACTGCTTCAATATAAAAAATTGGGATACACCCCTACCTTAATGGGAACCGAAACCGTGGATGGAACCCCATGCCACAAAATCAAATTGGAAAAGAAGACGCAATTAGTCGAAGGTAAAGAGACCGCGAACGTCGAATATTTGTTCATTGACCAAGAAAACAAAGTGCCTCTTATGATGGAAGCTGAAATCATGGAAGGAGAAATGAAGGGAAAAATCGGGCAAACAAAATTCTCCGATTACCAAGAGATAGAAGGTGTTTACTTACCATTTTCGAATGTTTCCGGTATCAAAGGAGAAGGAACCCAAACCATTCAATTCGAGTCGATCGTCATCAACGCAAAAATCGACGAAACCAAGTTTAATTTTCCTAAAAAATAAGCTATGAGATTCTTTTGGTTGTCTGCCCTCACCGCTTTGTGGGCTCATTTTTCGTGGGCTCAAAATACATCCCTTAATGCCGGCGATTTCTTTGGAGACCTGAAAGCAAGGCACATAGGTCCAGCCTTAATGAGCGGTCGTATTTCCGATGTAGAACTTCATCCAAACAACCCCAACGTAGTGCTCATCGGATCTGCCGGAGGAGGCGTTTGGAAATCGCAAGACGGGGGCATCAGGTTTACCTCCATCTTTGACCAGTATTGCCAATCCATTGGCTGCGTGAGCATTGACCCCAACGACCCCGACAACACCTACTGGGTTGGAACCGGTGAAACCTGGACCAGGAACAGCGTTTCCGCAGGGGATGGTATTTACAAAACCACCGATGGAGGAAAAAACTGGACCCATATGGGGCTACCGAAGTCCGACCGTATTGCCTCGATCCAAATCAATCCCAAAAATTCGAATGAAGTATTCGCGGCTGTTTTAGGCGCCCTTTGGGGACCAAGCGACGAGCGTGGGGTGTATAGAACATCCGACGGCGGAAAAACATGGACCAATGTGTTATCCGTCAACAATACTACGGGTTGCTCAGAATTGGTGATGGACCCAACACAACCCAATGTGCTGTACGCAGCGTTTTGGGAATTTCGTCGATCGGCTTATTCGTTTAATTCCGGTGGATTGAATTCCGCTTTGTACAAAAGCACCGATGGTGGCAACACATGGAAAAAATTGGAGAACGGCCTGCCTAAGGGTAAAAAAGGACGCATCGCCGTGGCCATTGCGCCCTCCAATGCTCAAATCTTATACGCGGTTATCGAAGCCGAGAAAAAAGAAGAAAAAGGACTTTACCGCTCCGACGACGGGGGTAATTCATGGACCTTTCTCAACGGAGATTTCGCACTAACCGTTCGTCCATTTTACTTCTCACGAATTACCGTGCATCCTTCCGACCCCAACATCATCGCGAAAGCAGGGCTGTCGGGTTCCATTAGCCGCGACGGCGGAAAAACTTTTGAGAATCTAGGTTCCATGCACTCTGACATTCATGACATCGTCTTTGACAAAGCTCAACCAAACAAAATGTTGGTTGCCACGGATGGAGGCTTGTATTTATCGCTTAATGGCGGAAGCAGCTTGGAAATCGTGGAGAATTTACCCCTGTCGCAATTTTACCACGTAAGCATCGATAACCGCAATCCCTACTATGTATTTGGCGGATTGCAAGACAACAATTCTTGGTTTGGTCCTTCGTCCAGTCCCGGAGGAGTGGAAGCCCGCGATTGGGAATTAGTAGGACAAGGCGACGGGTTCCGAGTTTACCCCCACCCTACAAACCCCAAGATTGTATATTCTGAAATGCAAGGCGCTGAAGCGATTTGGCGCTTTGATGTAGAAAAACAGCAACTTAAAACAGTGAAGCCTTATGCCTTAGAGGGAGAACCAAAACTGCGTTTTAATTGGAATGCGTCGTTAACCACGAGCAAACATCAGCCGGATCGTTTGTACGTGGGAAGTCAGTACGTGCATATTTCCAACGACCGTGGGGATACATGGACTAAAATTTCCCCGGATTTAACCACCAACGACGCGACCAAGCAACAACAAGAAGGTTCTGGAGGATTGTCTGCGGATAATTCAGGAGCGGAAAACCACTGCACCATCTTTTCCATTGCCGAATCGCCTATCAGTGATCAAATTTTATGGATAGGAACCGACGATGGAAACGTTCAGCTTACGAAAGATGGAGGGAAAACATGGGAAAATCTAAGCCGCAACTTCCCTGGATTACCCGCAAATACCTGGTGCTATCACCTTGAAGCCAGCGTTCATGGAAAAGAAATCGCTTACGCGGTTTTCGATGGACATGCTAAAAACGACTATACTCCCTATGTTTACAAAACCACGGATTTTGGAAAAACTTGGAAATCCATTGTAACACCCGAGATAACAACCTTTGTCCGGAATATCCAAGAGGACTTTGTGAACCAAGACCTCCTTTACCTTGGTACAGAAAACGGACTCTACATTACCTTGAACGGAGGCAAGAACTGGTCGGCTTTCACCAACAACTTCCCCAAAGTGGCCGTGCATTATTTGGAATTGCATCCGACAAAGCACGCTTTAATTGTTGCAACCCACGGGCGTGGAATCATCATTCTCGACGATGTACGTCCTTTGCGAGGAATTAAGGAAGAACGCTTAACCAAGAATTTGAGTTTTTTCGATACGGATGTTTTTATCCTGCCCGAGAAAAGTACTTTTGGCGGAACAGCCTCCGAAAACCAATTTGTTGGGGACAATCCCAGCGGCAACGCAAAAATCAGTTATTTCCTGCCCAAGCGTCATACCTTCGGTAAAATGACCGGAGAAATTACGGACCTCGAAGGGAAGCTTGTTTCCAAGATAGAGGTTGGAAAAAACAAAGGAATCAATACCGTTGAATGGGGATTCAATGCCTTGGCTCCCAAGACCGCGAAAGGCAAAAGGTTTTTTATTGCCCCAGCTCCTTCCGTGAAGGCAGGGAAGTATAAAGTTAAAATCACCAAAGGGAACGAAGTATTCGAACAAATCATCGAAGTACGCTACGATTCTACCTCCAGCTTCACTGCTTCGGACAGGGTTAAACAACAAAATTGTACGCAAGATCTCTTTGGTATGGTGGAGGATTTGGCGTATTTGGTGTATCAAATCGATCAATGGGACGCCAAGGTTCAAGAATTTAAGAGCAAGAACAGCAAGCCGAATAAAACGGTGGATGCCTTGGGGAAAGAATTACCCGCCATGCGAAACAAATTGGTCGTTACTACCGGGGACAATTATGTTGGTGCCGCAGAAGACCAATTGCGCGAAAAAATCAATGAAATCTATGGAACCATCGCAGGCTATTTTGGGGCTCCTTCCGAATCGGAACTGGCCAATGTAAAAGCACTGAAGAACCAATTAACCACTGCACAAAAAGCGTTCAATGTCCTGAAAGAAGATAAAATCAAAGAATTTTCCGCAATGTTAGCGAAAAATACTTCCGTTACTGCCCCGGAAATTCTAACCAAAGAGGACTTTCTGAAACAGTGATGAGGTTTCATTATGCAATGCATCTGGCTTTAATGGCATGGTGGTATGTTGTCTTGTCATCGTGCCATGAGGCAACATCGGAAAATACCGAGCTGCATGCCAAAGACAACGCTTCCTTAGAAGTCAACGCAACATATCATGAGGGAGATATTCTATTTCAAGTCTCGACCTCTGGTCAAGGTAAAGCCATTCAAATTGCGACGAATTCTGCCTATTCGCATTGTGGACTGCTGTTCAAAGAAGGGGATCAATGGGTCGTTTACGAGGGAGTTCAACCGGTAAAAAAAACAGCTTTAGCCGCTTGGATTGCACGAGGAGACCACCAGCACTACGTGATTAAACGCCACAAAGATGCATTGCAACTGCTTTCATTCGAGAACATCGAAAAAATGAAATCCGAAGCGAGAACGCACTTAGGAAAAAATTACGATCTAACGTTTGAATGGAGCGATGACCGAATATATTGCTCTGAATTAGTTTACAAGGTCTACCTTCGAGGAGCGGGAATTTCTTTAGGAACCCTTCAGAAACTCAAGGAATTTAACCTCAAGGCTCCGGCTGTCCGTCGAAAACTAACCGAACGGTACGGCAGTCAGATACCTTTGAACGAAACGGTCATTTCTCCCGGATCTATCTTCGAAGACCCTACTTTAAGGACCATTTTTAGGAACCATATCTAAAACATCCCTCCGTAAAGGGATGAGTGAGTTGAAAACTAAAAAGGAGCTTAATACTCCATGACGATTCCGTGTTTTTCAATCAATTTACGTAGGTTGATCAAAGCATACCGCATTCTTCCAAGCGCAGTGTTGATGCTAATTCCTTCTTCGTCCGCTATTTCTTTAAAGGACAAATCTTGGAAGATGCGCATATTAAGGATGGAGCGCTGATTTTCGGGTAATAAATTTAATAACTCAACCATTTGACCTTCAAGTTCGCACTTGCACTGTTGTTCCAAAATATTTAATTCCTGCACAGAAAGCCGGTTAAAAACTGAATATTCATCGTTACCGGAACGCGTTTCAGAAAGCAATTTCACTTTTTTATTCTTTCGGTAGTTGTCAATGATCAGATTGTTGGCGATGCGCATTACCCAGGGTAAAAATTTTCCCTCTTCGTTGTAATTTCCCGACTTCATGGTGCTAACCACCTTGATAAACGTTTCCTGAAAATAATCTAATGCAAGTTCTCGGTCACGAATTTTCGAACAAATAAATCGATAGATTCGATCTTTATGGCGATTGAGAAGATGTTCGAAGGCTTTTTCGCTACCTCTAACGTATAACTTAACCAATTCCTGATCTTCGAGCGATGATAACAACATAATTTACTATTTATCCTATTGAAGGGGTTAAGTAAACGTGTTGTTTATAGGCGCTTGGTTTTAATGATTTAACGTAAAAGTAAGCTTTTCTTGTGTAATTCGGCCTTCCTTTATTTTTTTATAGGTCTCATTGAATATTTGCTGAGTTCCACCGAACAAAATATATTAAACAATCGTGAGAGTGTTTCCCCCTCCCTGTTCATTGTAGGCCAATAATATTTCTTTAATTTTTCTTGCGTCGGATTTGGATAAGCAGTAAACCGACAAGGAACCCCCTACGACCTTAATATGAATATCGGCTCCAACAAAGTGCTCGTCAATGGTAATGGAACGGATCCGCTTAAATGCAACGGTCTGATCATCTGTTCCTATCATATGCCAATTGCGTTTTTTTACGGACATTATCTCGGCATCGGTATCGATGATAATTCTCCATGGATTGACCACGTGAGAGCCCTTGCCGTTAAAAATTAAGGCGTCTTTTGCGGAACTTGTTTCAAATCTCATATAATATTTTTTCTAAACTTAATCAATAAATGAACGACATAGGCAACATTTAGTAATTTCACCTCAAAATGTCCAGGAGCATCGTTTGGATGGGTTTACTGACCTTAATCGGATTTCCGGTATTGGGGTATTTATGGCTCTACGGCTTACAATTTCAATATGTTGGTGCATTTTTTCAATGGGACGAGCGCTTCAACCCCATCGCCATTGGTTTTGGTTTGATGTTCGGATTTGTGTACGCCTTCATTGCGCTGCTTTTCATGCAAGCCCCCGTATTTGACGGACTCAACTCACGCATGGAAAATTTAATCGGGGAACTGAAGCTATCGCTGTTTGCAGGAATTTTTCTATCCATTTGCGCCGGACTCGGCGAAGAATTGTTGTTCAGGGCGGCGCTTCAACCAACCCTGGGTATTTGGATTAGTTCCATTTTATTTTTGGCCATTCATGGATACCTCAACCCATGGAATTGGCGGTTTAGCCTCTACGGGTTGATTATACTGCCATTTGTTATAATCCTTTCGTACGGTTTTGAGTCCTTTGGTTTATGGTTCGCGGTCATGGCGCATTTTGCCTACGATGCGGTGTTGTTCACCTCCATAATTCGCGAAAATCAAGATTCAACACCAACCGGATAACCCGTCGATTTTCATACCTTTGAGCCGTGAAATTGCTCAAATCGCCTTTCATTGTTGGCTATTTCCTCATGCTCGCCTTGGGGATTTCGCTTTTGATGAGCCACGATAAAATTCCGCTTCAATTGCAGACCAACGCGTTGCACCTCGGCGTTTTGGATGTTACCATGCCCTACATTACTTGGTTGGGCGACGGCCTTGTTGCCCTGGCTTTGGGCCTCGTTTTTTTACTTTTCGTGCACCGAAAACTGGGTTGGTGGTTGCTCATCGTTTACGGTTTATCGGCGATTCTCGCGCAATTTGCGAAGCGTGCCTTGTTCCCTGACGCCATGCGCCCTTATTATTACCTTCAACACCATCCCGATTTTTACGCCATTCCGGACTTTTTATACTATGAATTTCACAGTTTTCCTTCAGGCCATACCACCACGGCTTTTGCTTTAGCAACGGTGCTTTCTTTGCATTATGCTGGCAAGTTGTGGGTTCAAATCCTTTGCTTATTCCTTGCCTGCTTAGTGGGTTTTTCACGCACCTATCTATCCCAACATTTTCTGGTTGACGTATTAGCGGGTTCGTTGCTCGGAACCCTTTGCGGAGTTGCCCTTATTGCCTTTTGGCCAAGTAAATGGACAATTGAAGATAAACCCTATTGGACAAGATGAGTTGGAGAAACATGGCTATTCTGGGAGCACTGTGTTTATTGCTTTTTGCGCCTTTTTTGGGGTATGTGCACCTTTTCGATTGGGACGAAATCAATTTTGCCGAATGCGCGAGGGAAATGGTCGAGAGCGGTAATTACGCCACCGTAACCATCGACTACGAGCCTTTTTGGGAAAAGCCTCCCCTGTTCATTTGGATGCAAGCCTTGGCCATGAAAGCCTTTGGATTCAATGAATTCGCCGCACGTTTTCCCAATGTTATCGCAGCCTTTTTCACGGTTCTCTCGTTGATCTATCATGGCTCCCGGCATCAAACCCGAAAATTCGGCTATTGGTGGGCGGCGTTTTATCTGGGTTCGTTTTTACCCAACCTGTACTTTCACTCCGGAATTATTGACCCATGGTTCAACCTCTTCATCGTTAATTCCATCGCCTTTTACTACCTCGGAATCACCGAACAACGTTATCTGCATTGGTTGCTCGCAGGCTTGTTTGCCGGACTGGCCGTAATGACCAAGGGGCCCGTGGCCTTACTGCTCGTTGGAGGTTCGGTATGTTTTTATCATGTCCTTACACGGTTCAAAGGATTTCCTTCGATCAAAAGTTTGTTGACCTTGTTTTTGAGCACCCTAAGCGTCAGTCTGCTGTGGTTTTTCCTGTTGTGGATTACCGGAAATCAAGCCATCATCACCCAATTCTTAGATTACCAAGTGCGCTTATTTCAAACGCAAGATGCAGGGCATGGCGGTCCTATTTATTACCATTGGGTGGTGTTGTTGCTGGGGTGCTTTCCTGCTTCGTTCTTTGCCTTGAGCCTTATCTTCAAAAAAAGCTCCTACGAAAACCGCTTCAATACCCTTATGCTCATCGCTGGATTGCTCACGTTGGTGCTCTTTTCCATGGTTCAAACGAAAATTATCCACTATTCCTCCTTTTGCTACTTCTTCTTGACCTATTTTGCCGCTTTATCGGTGGCGAAAACCCAAGACGCTCCCAAAAGGGCCGCTCTAGTGTCGTTGGGGTATTTAACCGTCTTGGCGCTTATACTAGGCGCTTTAGTATACCTTCAGAGCTACGGCCCTGGAATAACCAAGGTGGTCACTATCCAAGATCCTTTTGCTAAAGCAAATCTGCAGGCCGATACGGTTTGGGGGTGGATTGACTTCATTCCCGTGGTGATTTGGGTAACGGGAATCTGTGTTGGGGCTTATTTCCTTCGAAAGAAACGGATCGATTGGAGCCTTGCGGCCCTCCTATCAGCCATTGCTCTGGGAAATCTGAGCTTAAAACCCACGGTTTTGCCCCATGTGGAAGCCTACACGCAAGGAGCAGCGGTGGCATTTTACGAACAGCATCAGGCTGAAGACGTCTACCTCATCACCTTGGGCTATAAATCCTATGCGCATTTGTTTTACGGCAAAATTAAGCCGCATACTAATCCCTTGAGGTACAAGGAAGGATGGGTGTGTTCCGATTCCACGGACTTGCCCGTGTATTTGGTAGCGCGCATTCCAGAATATGAAAATTATCTCAAAACCTATAGCAACCTTCACGTGTTATATACCAAAAATGGTTTTGTTTTTCTCACTCAAAAAAAGAACTTAAGTTTGAAACCTAAAGATAAATAATACCATGCCGTATATCTCCGAAAAAGCACAAATTGTACCTGCCTCCCCCATTCGTAAGTTAGTTCCGTTTGCCGAGGCCGCTAAAAAAGCCGGAAAAACCGTATACCATTTAAATATTGGTCAGCCGGATATTCAAACGCCAGATGCCGCCCTTCAGGCGATCCATAATTTCGACGACAAGGTATTAGAATACAGCCACTCAGCAGGAAATGAAAGTTATCGCATTAAACTTTCTGCAACGTATAAATCGCAGGGTATTCCGGTTGAAACGGAACATATTCTCATTACCACTGGAGGGTCCGAAGCCTTGATTTTTGCCATGTTGTGCACCTGTAATCCAGGCGACGAAGTGATTATTCCCGAACCATTTTATGCCAATTACAACAGCTTTGCGGTAACGGCTGGGGTACAGGTTGTTCCGGTAACCGCGAACATCGAAGACGGGTTTGCTTTGCCAGCCATGGAAGCAATTGAAGCGAAAATTACGCCGCGAACCAAAGGTATCGTAATTTGCAATCCAGGAAATCCAACGGGGTATTTATACTCGAAAGCTGAATTGGAAGCCTTGGCAGCGATCGTAAAAAAGCACGACTTGTTCCTCTATGCCGATGAAGTGTACCGTGAATTCTGCTACGACGGAGCCCAACCGCATTCGGTATTAAATTTACCCGGATTGGAAGCACATGTATTGATGATCGATTCCGTTTCAAAACGCTACTCCATGTGTGGCGCACGGATTGGGGCGCTCATTAGCAAGAATAAAGAAGTGATGGCTGCTGCCCTTAAGTTTGGTCAAGCACGGCTCTCTCCGCCCACCATCGACCAAGTAGCTGCCGAAGCGGCGCTATCAACGCCACAATCCTATTTTGATAAAGTGGTTAGTGAATATGTGGCGCGAAGAAACATTATGGTAGACGGATTAAATTCCATTCCTGGTGTATTTTGCCCGAAACCCAAAGGAGCATTTTATTGCGTGGCACGTTTCCCGGTGGATGATGCGGAAAAGTTCTGTCAGTGGTTATTAGAATCTTTCTCTTTTGAAGGCCAAACCGTGATGATGGCTCCCGCCAATGGGTTCTACTCTACCCCGGGTGCAGGAAAAAACGAAGCGCGCATTGCGTATGTCTTACATCAAGATGCGCTACGAAAGGCGGTAGATTGCTTGCGTGTTGCATTAGAAGAATATCCTGGAACCATCCGATGAGCTCGGTAGCCGCCTACATAGCATCGACAGAAGACGGTCCAAGGAAGGATCTATTCCTTCAATTAAGGGAAGTGATTGCAACTAAGTTGCCCGCAGGATTTGAAGAAACCATGAATTACGGAATGATTGGGTATGTGGTGCCGCATGCCTTGTATCCGAAAGGCTACCATTGTTCCCCGGAACTGCCATTGCCCTTTGTGAATTTGGTCATTCGAAAAGACATCATCACCTTTTACCACATGGGCTTGTATGCCGATGCGGCGATGTTGGAATGGTTTGAAGCGGAATATATGAAGGAAACCGGCAAAAAACCGGACATGGGCAAAAGCTGCATACGATTTAAGAAGACCACCCCGATTCCTTTTACTTTGATTGGCGAATTGATGCAAAAAATTTCACCCGCACAATGGATTGAACGCTACGAAGCGGCGTTTGTGAGGAAGTAGATCTATCGTAAAAGTTGTTAGTTGTATAAAAATGAATAAATACAGGTTACTTTTTTTGTGGTTGTTGGTATTTCATTTTTCCCATGCTCAGGAAGGTACCATTATCCGTAATCCGAGAGCCCTTTATAAAACGGGCTATGACATAAGGCTTCTTGGTCCAACACCCTTGGCTTCCATTTCCATGAACTATTTTGTAAGTCAGAACATTAACTTAGAAGCGGGAATAGGATTAATTGGGGCTTTTGGGGGCATTGAATATTATTATGGTAAAAAAGAGAAGCGGAATTTAGCCGTTCCATATGCTGGGCTTAAAATTGGATACATGACTTTGCCAGATATTGACCCAGGTTTTGCAGGCGGTTCGGGAGGTTGGGTGAAATTTGCCACAGTTTATCTTCCCATGGGCTTCCAACTAATGACCAGAAGTGGATTTCATATTTCCCTTGAAGGCGCGTTCTTTGCAACGTTCGGATCTTATCGAAATACATCGCCTTGGGGTTCCTTGAAAATCGGCCAAAACTTTTAGTCTTTGTTGGCAACCTTCAATTTTATACGTGCAGTGAAGTTGTACTTAACCTTTTGAAATTTCTTAGAATTGGTTTAGGTAATCTAACATATTCATATATTCGTATATACGCAACAAACCTGCGCTTATACACCCAAATAGGTGTGCTTGAGGAAGGTTTATAGCGCTTATAAGCTAGTTAGGTGATAATTTAAAAAAGAAAACTATGAGAATTAAAAGTTTTTATGACAAAATTGGCATAAGCTCTATAGGAGCTGGTTTAGATGGGCTCTTCATTCATTCTGACTTAACAAGTTGGCTGGAT
>Ga0194130_10000761_pt1 | contig 56863 bp, 62 predicted proteins | sample TA2KigsurfametaG_FD_160084 | JGI IMG/M metagenome (GOLD analysis project Ga0194130, IMG submission 160084) | Freshwater microbial communities from Lake Tanganyika, Tanzania - TA2015050 Kigoma 12 surface | ecosystem: Environmental > Aquatic > Freshwater > Lake | place: Tanzania: Lake Tanganyika...
ATCGCTATCACCTTCGCGACTTGATTGTTCCATTTCTCGGTCTCTTTCGTTTCTTCCACGATAAGTAGCCCAGCAGAGGTCACGGTCTTGCGGGTTTGACGCCATTGAACCAAAATACGACCACCTACGGGTACAGCACCGGGATCAACAGCAGGAAATGCTTCCCGCAAAGCGGCTTCATTCGAAGCCTCCGGTATATCAGTCATCTGATTCCTCTTCCATTAAAAGATTATTTAAGATATCCAGAGCTTTTTCAAGCCCTTGATTTTCCCCAACTAGGCGTTGGTAGGCCTCAAAAGTCGCAGGAGATCCTGCGGCCATTGCATCGCGCAAGCGTTGCTGCTCGTACTTCAGAGCCTCGACGAAGTCCGAGACGTAACGCATGCTCTACTTCTTTTTCATCGAAGACAGTGCACCGCCCGTCGACTTTTTGACGGGGGCCTCGGTGCTACCCTTCGATTGAAGAGACGAACCGTCGAGCTTTTCGCCCATCGCGATCCGCTTGTGGTACGGCAGATTCGTTTTCGACGCGTTGATTTCGTACGAAGTATTAGCCATTAGTGCCTCCTAGTGAACGTTGTGCGCTTTCCTGCGCGGTGAGAGCAGTTTCGAGCTGCTCGGTTTGCAGCCTTTGCGCATCTTGCGTAAGTTCTGCGGACTTGATTCGCTCTTCGGTCAAATTATCGTTGGCGTTGAGCGCAATATCGATTTGCTGCTGGCGATTCTTGGCCAGCGCGTCCAAACGGAGCTTCTCGGCGTCAAACGCAAGGCGACCCTTCTCGGTCTCGGCATCGAGCATCAGTCGCGCTTTATCCTCCTCGGCGCGACGCTTGGTTTCGGCCATCGAGGTCTCGAGAATCACTTGGTCCCCGCCGTCCATTGGGGGCTTCGGTTTCAACTGCTGCAACACCTGCTGAATCTGCTGGATAACGGGCATGACTTTTGCAAAGGCCTCTTTGCTGTCCATCATCACGTGCTGTGAGGCTAACGCGTAAAGCTTGTCCACCTCGCCTGTAATCCCGGCGACGTCATAATCGGTGGGCTTTTTACCAAGCGCTTTCTCGACATACCCATTCATATGACCTAGGTACCAGAGGATCACGTGTTGCTTAATGTGCTCCACCAGCATCGGCATGAAGGTCGGGGCGATCATCGGGTTCGCACCCAACATCGGGTTCATCGCGAAATCCAGGTGCGCTTGGATATGCGCCAGATGGTTTTGGTGCGGATACGCGAACGCCGCTCGTCCGATCGACATTGCTCCGTTTTCTTCTGCCGCATTAATCTCCATCGGCTCGGCCACGGCAGGCATGATTTCTGTGATGTTCGGTACCTTCATCTGTTTCAACACCCGGTGGACCACCGCGCGTCGATCGAAAAGGTCCGGATTCTTGTCCATCAGCGCCAGCACCGCTTGGTTCTGCGCCATGCGTTGCGTTTCGGAGAAGATATGCGGATCCGACACCGGGATCACGTCCGAATTCCGATTAAAATCCTCGCGTTTAACCTCGAGTTCCGCCGGAACGTCGTGCATCACCATTTCGTCGAGGTACCAGCGGTTGATGCGCTGCAACACCATCAGCACCCGCTTTTGGGACTCGTGCAACCGGGCGTGGATCGCGCTGAACACCACCGCACCCTGCTCGATTAGCGCCTGGGTGGTGCCGACTGGAGCGGTGGAGGCGATATCGGCGATCTTTTCCTCGCTCGTGGTCACCACGCCTTTCGCGGCCTCGGTCAGCCACCCCATCAGCTTGAACAGCACCTCGGAGGGCGGGTTGAAAGGCATCGGCATTGCGATCTTTCGAATGTCGTCCACCCCTGGTGCACCTTCGATCTCGGTGACCTGGGTCACGTCGACGTTTTGGCTCTGGCCCGAAATCTTCGCGCCTTTAAGCTTGAGCATCGTCGCCGCGTTGTTGATGTGCGCGGTATCGAGCAGCGCCCGGAGCGCTCCAGTAAGTGCGGCCGACATCCCGCCGATCAAGTGTGGAAACCCGATTGCCAGCGCCCCACGCCAGGGGATGAATTTGAACTCGATGATCCAGTCGAGCTTCGTCCGCGTGTCGTCCCCTTCTTCCCAATTCCGGTACCAGCCGACCACGTCGGTCGTCTGCTCGTCGATCATCAAGATGTAAGGGGCGATTTCGCCTTCGCAAAACGAGTCCCACTCGCAGGACATGTTCACCATCACGTGGTACACACGCCGGAGCCCGTCCTCGTCGTCGGTCCAGGTTTTGCCTTCGACCTTTTGATTCGCCTTTTCGGGTCCAGTAAGCTCCGGCTCCTCGGCAACCCGCGTGACCGAAATGTCGCGATAAAGCCCCGCCTCGATCCGCTCGTTGAACATCTGTTCGGTGATGTCCTGCATCTCGGCGCAGCGGTTCGCGGTGTAGAAGCTCCCCGCCGCGTAGGGGATAATCAGGTTATCGATCGGGACAAACTCGGCACAGGGGCGTTTCTTTTGCGGGTCGTACCACAGCTTCAGAAACTGGGAGCCACCGAGCGGCAGCTGCGTGAGCATTTGCTCTTGCTCGTCGCGGAATTCGACGATCTGGTTCGTAAGCTGCCAGTTCATGAAGTCGCGCTTGCGCTCGGCCCGATTCTTTTGCTCCTCGGTGACGTCCCCCACCACATTCGTCCGTACGGGACCGTCCGGCGGGAAAAGCTCTTTGATCGCTCGGGATTCAAAATCCACGCAGGCTTCGGCCATCACCGGGTGCACGACTTTGGACGCACCCTCGAAATTCGCACCGCCCGGAGCGTCTTTCCCTAACCCCGTGCGTCGAATCCCCTCTTCGTACTGCTTGTCGCGTTCCTTCCGCGCTTCTTTATCCGCTTTGATTAGGTCGATCATTTTCAGCGCGAGCTTCGACAGTTCCCACGACGGTACCGACTCCGCCAGATTTTCGTAGAAATCCGGGTCTTCTTTGGGACCCGCGAACTCCCGCATCCGGACGATCGCCGAGCCATCGGGCTGCTCTTCGATCTCCGCGAATTCGTCGTCCAAGTCGACCATCAGGCCTTCGGTGTCCTCCGGTCCCGGAGTCATCGCTGGCTGCTGCTGTTGAGGGAAAGTGCTAGTGGCCATAGGATGCTTTCATTCGTAACGTGGATTAGGGCTCGTACAAATATTCAGCCGCGTCTCTAACCGCTTGCATAATCTCGTCGTACTTTTCTGGGTTCGCCTGACGTATACCGCGCAATGTCGGCCGAAGATTCATTCCCTTGTGGCTTACGCTGGGCGAGATCATGTCGCCTAGAATTTTAACAGGCGAACCCAACACGGGCTTACCGGCATCAAACGCGAGATCCACGTCGTCGGCAGACTCCAAAGCGTATTCCACCTCGTGACTCAGCACATCAAACGGATCTTTCATCACTGGGTACATGTAATCAAGATGATCCGCGACCATCTTCTTTGTCGATCCCGGTAACATCGAATGTACGAATTCTACGGCTTGATTCTCGTCAAGACCCATCCTTAGAGCCTCAGCGACCAGACCACCCATAGTGGGCGAGGCCTTCGGAGCCACAGTCTGCGCGACCTCTTGTGCTACCGATTGTGCCATATCCTTCACGGGCTGCATGGCCACGGAGGGCATCACCCTTTGCGCGGCTTGGGCGAGTGCACCCTGTAGCACCTGACGCCTGGACATCGGCGTTTGTGCGACCTTTTCGACCACCTTCTCCACCGAACCTGACAGGGGGTTCACCGTGGTCTTCTCGGTCTGGTAACGCTCCATGTCTTTGGCGGGTATCGGGAGCTTCGACTCCTTGGGGCCACCAAGATCGGGCAGTCGCATAAAGCCACGCCTGGACAGGTCCGGGGTCTTCAGGCCTTTGGTGAGCAACTCGTCCGCCATCTGCTGTACGGTCTTTTTCGCGTCACCACCTTTCGACAATCCCTGGACTGACCCCCCGTCTCTGTAGCGCCGCTGCCGCACCACAGTGTCTCGAATGATATCTTTGATCACATCGGGGTTTTCAGCGTAAATTCGGTCGATCTGATTTAACAAAACCGGTCGCGTTGTCGCGAAGCTACCCTCCTCGAATGACCTCTGCCAAGGGATATTTAATCCTACATCCTCATCGGAGACCAAACGATTTCCTTGTCTCAACTGTGCTCGCAAGATCGGAATCTCTGCGGCGTAATCCGGGTCGTAGTCGACCATTTCCAATAGCTCGTCACGTTTGTTCAACGCCAACCGTGGGTCAGAATAGAAATACGCTCCACCAACATGTGCCGGTGGGTGGCCTTGAAGGTTATTCACCCCTACGTCTCGATTAGTCATCGCCCCGGTTTTCAGAATTCCTGGAAAATCGGAGGTTATGTGCCACCCTGTAACGTTGGCGTTCTGTGGAGCAGGAATTGTACCTGCACTGGCTCCGGGTTTGCCAAGTTCATCCATACGACGCACTTTGCGCACTTCTCGATCTACCGACTCCCCGAGGGATTTTAGATTACGGACAGATCCTTCCCGAATCGCTTGCATCTCCTGCGCGGACATCGGAAGCTTCGGAGCTTGTACTATCGGTGCAGCGGTACCCCTTCTCGGAGGCGCAACGCCCACCTTGATGCCTTTAGTAACTAGTTCGTCCGCCATCTGCTGCACGGTCTTCCCCTTGACGCCACCACCCCCAGAGTAGGAATCGAGCGAGTCGGAGTAAATCATTCGACCACCGTCGGAGAAATCCGGCGTCATGTGCTCGATCATGCCGCCCTCGGCGTACCTGCGGAACCGCCCTTCGGGTACGGTCGCCTCGTGCCGTGCAGCGGGAGGGGCGGGGGGCTTGGCGCGTGGACCGGTCATCCGGGCCTGTTGCGCCTCGTCCTGCAACCCCTGCTTGATGATTCCTTGTAACATGAGATCGGCGTGCTGTCCGTACTGCTTGCGCAGGTCTCCCACGAATTGCTCGTACCGAAGCCTATTCACGAAATCGCGCATTTCAGGACTCTGTGCTGTTTCACGTGGAGCAGCGGCGGGAGGGCGCATCGCGCGGAGCTTGTCCAACTCCTCGGCCTCGTTTTCGTTCAGGCTCGGTGCGTACAACGCGGCGGTGATCCCGGCCGTGGGCTTGAACCCGGCCAGCGGCCCGGCCAGGGTGAGCAGGTCCTCGGGGTTGAGGTAGTCGCCAACTGTTTTAAGAAGATCATTGGGCATAAGGGTTCACCCTGCGTGGACGCTCGTCGTCGTAGTAATCCGGCGCGACTTCGGCCGGGTCGATGCGCAAGAAATCCATGTCCTTCAACAGCCGGAGCACTTGCGTGGTGGTGTCGGTCAAATCGTCGCGCTCGGCCTCGGGGAAAGAGCAGATCTGGGAGACGAGCTTTTCCGCCCAGTCACGCGGCTGCCCCCGGTGCACGACCGATTCGGGGATGTAGACTCGGCCACAAGCGATGATGTTCGCCACAATGTGCAGCCGCTGGACCTTGTCCGCTCTGCCCGGATTGTAGCCACGGCAAGGCACCCCGGCGTAGCGCAGGTCCTGGAGGATCGAAATGCCTGAGGCTTTCTCCTCGACCAGCACCAAATCGGTCTTTTTACCGGGTTCGCCGTACACGGACTCTTTGTACTCGTTCACCACCCGAGGGCGCAGATCGGGGTAGGCGAGAAACTCCTCCCAGCAGTCGATGAGCATCACGCATAAAGGTGAATCTTCGCTCGGCCTGAACACTCCCCAGACAGAACATGCGGTCGGGTCATTGATAGTTTTTTCGGTGTAAGCACAATCGTAGGACTGCACAATATACATGAAATCGGGGAATGGCCGATCGGAGTCCCAAAGCTTGAACCACTCGCGCTTGACGATTCCGTAATCTTCCGGGTCGATAACCTCGGCGTAAAGCTCCTGACGTCCGAGTCGAGTTCCCTCGTACTGGGCGATGATTTCATCACGAAAGGTAGGGGCGAGGTTTCCGAAATTCTCATGCGTGGTCCCTGAAGTGACGAATACGCGCGGGTTTTCGAGCAGCTCCCGCACGATCGGAATCGGCTTGGGCGTCGTGGTGACGACACCGCGCGGACGTTGGCCGAGACGCAGGCCGAACATCAGGTTCGACCACATTTCTTTTGCGTTGCGAAACTTGGCGAGTTCGTCGACCCAGAACAGGTCGTGCTGCGGACCGCGAAGCGTCTCGGGATCGTTGTCCGAGTAAATGGTCGCGATCGCCCCGTTGGGCCACTCAAGTCGGCGCTTGGACGGCACCCAATTCGGGCGGTTAGAGGGGTGCGAAATGGCCAGCAGCCCGGACTCACCCTCAATCATCACGTCCCGGGCGTCCCCCGCGTCTTCAGCGATCAGCGCGACGCGTGAAGCGAGCTTTTGTTCCACGTGGAACCGTACGAATTCACCGCCACACCGAGTCTTTCCCCACCCACGACCGGCAAGAATGAGCCAGATCGTCCAATCCTCGCCAGGAGGGACTACTTGATTGGGTCGAGCCCAGGTCGGCCAGTCGTAATAAAGCTCCACCACCTCTTGATCGTTCATCTCGGAAACGAACTCCGAGAAATTGTGCGGATCAATCGGCGTTTTCTTCGCCTTGTACCTTTGACTTGGCGACCGCCTGTAATCGCTGGGCAAGTCGATCACGGAGTCCCTCAATGTTTACATTCTGGTTAAGTGAGCCCGATACCGCAACGTTAACGTCTTTGGCTCGGAATTTCGCGTCGTACCCCATCAGCGTGAACTGCAGCAAGGAGTCGGAGAACTTCTTAATCGTTTCACCAGTCTTTACACCTTGATGCACCAACGGTTCGTCATGTCCGATTACTGAGCGACGGTAAGCTTCGGCTTTCATCGTGTCGACCATTTCGAGTTGGATGTCTTCCATCAGACGATCGAAGGTCGGATGTTCAGCCCTCCACGTCGTCATCGCACCACGACTGACATCAGCCGCCGTGTACGCGTGTCTTAAAGAAAATTTCTCGTTTGCGGGTCCATCCCTGAACTCGGCCAGGATCTGCAACATGCGATAGGCTTTGGTACGCTCATAACGGCGAAGCCGCCCCACGCCCTCAACACCTGGGACGCAGAATTTTAGCGATTCAGGATCATCCTCGACTCCACGCTCCTTAAAACGAACACGGTCTTGCTTCACCATTTCGTAAAGCATCGCGTACGTTATCCCCGCGCGGCGTCCGTATTCCCGCAGTGTTTCTTCACCCACCGCGTCGACGTCCACCACCGGCAAAGGTTCGATTTTCACTCCAGCCATGACGCGAAGTGTACCATAAAAGCAACACGTTCCGCAACTGTTCCGTCAAATGTTTCGAACTCACCTTTTACGCGTTTACGTGCGATACCGAGGTGTAGCCCTGCGTGGTGGATGACGATACCTTGTCGTCTGGAAGTCTGCAGGTGTAGTACGGGTGTGGTCATATCCGTTCCATCGTTCCACCACAATGGAACAGCAATGGAACAACCCCACTGGTCCAAAGGCCCCGTCCCTCGGGGCTTCTCTTCAAGTACCCTCTTCTGTTCCACCGTTCCATCTCATATCCCCCCATATTCAGGTTTTCGAACCAAAAATATATACGTATATATGCATGGAACAATGGAACACTTGGCTCTCTGGTCCGTCGTACGGGGCTTTTGGCCGTTCCATCTGTGTTCCATTATGGTGGAACGATGGAACACTTCTCGGCTGCTGCCAAGACGGCGCGAGACTTATCTCGGCCAGTGTAGCGAGGGTGCTACACACCGCCCGGGGAGGGCAGATCCACGAATCTTACCACGGCTGGTGCAGCGTGTCAATTAGGTGTTGGGTTTGTGTTTCACGTGAAGTTTTTTGGTCTATGCACAGCCCTCGGACGCGGAGTTTGTGCAGCGTCTCCTCGTACGGCACCTGCATTTCGACCAGTCGTGCCGCCTCATGCCCGGGGATCAGGAAGAATTCCTGGCGTTCGAGCACCTGCAGCCCCAGGAAGCACCAAGCACCGTGCCGGTGCGCGGACACCGCCCAGTTGCGCTGCCCGGAGGTCCACTTTGGGAGCCGGAGAGGGGTGCCGGGGCGCTTGGGCAGGTCGGTGAGGACCTTGAGTTCGATCCAGCCCGAGACCGCGCGGAGCTTGTACAGCGCGAACCAGACGTCCGGGGTGTCGCGCCCAACCTCGTTCTCGACTCGTTGGGCGAACCAATGACCCCCGAGGCGCAGGTCGAGCCAGCCCCAGAGGTTCTTTTCCGCGCTCACAATTGAGCCCTCATCCCGGCCAGCCACCACAAGCGTCTCACCTGCGCATCGGTGACTGCCCACCCGTCGAGCCTGAGCATCGCCGCGATTTTGCGGTACCCGCAAGTGGGGTAACGCTCCGCCTTGGCTTTCATTTCTTGGGCGACCCGCACTAGGGCCATCTCATTTAACCGTTTTGCCATTTCGCACCTCGTGAATTTGTGGGGCCGAAGCCCCAGGGTGGATTAACGCCAGCCTTCCTCGGCCAGTTCTCGTGCTTCGAGCGCCAAATCGTCGGCCTGCCCGTACTCGACGTAGGCGTCCGACCCGTACACGGGGCGACCGGTGGCCCAGGAGTCGAACCCGACCGGGAGCTTGTTCAGGTTTTTCGCGCGGACATTGAGCGCATCAGACATTTTGCAGGCCTTTGCCAAGGCGATCCCCTCGTCCCGATCGGTCGCCACGTGCAATTCGCGGGTGTCGCCACGATCGTTGCAGCCGCGAACACAGGCCGCGAATCCGTACCGCTCGCCACGCGGGTTGCTGTAGTCCGCGCACTCGGGATCGATTCCGACCACGACGACGTAGGATACCACGTTAAAGGCGGTGTTGCTGGGTGTGAATGCTTTCATGTCTGTAGTCCTCTATGAGTTAAGAATTAAGCCCAAAAATCGCAAAAATCCGTCACGTGCCGCTTGACGATTGACCGTGCTACCTGTTCCTGAGCGGCGGTTAACTTCCCGTAAGCGTCAAACGCTTTCAGGAGCTTGCCTGCCATTATGTTGTCGCGGCGTGGAAGCTCCGCTACGATGTTAGCGAGTTCGTCGATCAGGGCGACTTGCTGGAGCTGGCTGGTGTTCATTTCGTTGTCCTCTATTGGTTAATGTCCTGCTACTACCGAACCTCTATTATAACACCGGTGAAACACCCAGTCAAACTGTCAACCCCAGTCGTCCGACGAACGGTCAGCCTTTCGACGAACGGCGGAGCGCGTTCACGATCCGCATCGTAGCCACCCCAGCATTCGGTGCTCCCTCGACGAGCGTCGCGTAGTCGATGCCGTACTGGGCGCAGAGCCTTGAACGAGCGTCGGGGCACTTCCCGGCCTCACGGAGCGCATCGGAGGCCCAGTCAGGTACATTAGCCTTAACCCGGGGCTTCGAATGCAACGGAGGTACCTTCCGTGGGCTCGACGGGGCTATCTCTTCCGGAGCGACCTCGGGCTTCGTGCGCATCACGGCCTCGAACCCTCGGAAGGAGGCACCACGCGAGACGATTTTCCCACCTCGGATTTCGGTGCCGTCCCAGGCACGGTACGTTTTCGCATCGCCGTCGAGTTGGCGAATTTTCGCCCACCACGGAATGTAAAAGGGGTCTCCGACTCCTCGCGGGGCGTGTTCGTCGATAGCGAGTTCAAAGCTCATTGAGTCCTCCACGAGGGCTTGGGTGGGTGGTGCCGCAGGTTCTCCGATCGCACGGTGGGTGCCATCGGGTCGATCACCAAACGGAAAAGGCCAGTTAACCACAGAGGTTCTCCTCGACCCAGGCCTCGAGCGCTCGGAAAAGCTCCCAGCGGTCGAAGGGTTTTTCGCCCACCGTCCTGAATTCAGCGTCGATGTCCTGCCCCGAGATCGAACAGTCGAATTGGTAGACTCGACCCTGGTGCAGCATTTCACCGGCAAACCGCCCCTTCGCGAGGCGGATCCGGACGTTTGCGGGTTTGGTGGTCATCATGCTCCTTTGAGGTAGCGGCGCAGCATGTTGCCGAGGTTCATGCGCTGCATGCCGACGTTGAGGTGAGCGAACCGGGAGACCAAATCGGCACGGGAGAGTCCCATCTGGGTCGCGACGAAAGCGTACACCTGCTCGAGCGTTTCGCATTTGCGAAGCTCGACCGCCACGAAATCGCCCTTGTCCATCGAGCGGACGACTTGGCCGTTCACGGTCTTGCTGTAATTCTGGTAGAACTGCAGGTAGAGCGAATCCACCACGCCGTTCTTGCGCTGGTCGAGAGGGAGCTTTTGACGAGCAGCAGCTGCGGCTTTCTCGGCTTTCATCTTCGTGACCGGGCCTGTGCCATCGGCATCGTAACTGCGCACTACGGTCTGGGGAGCGCGGACTTCCTCGGCCAAGACCGGGGGCTTGACTGGGGTCTCGACGATCATATACAGAGCGGAATTGCGGACCTTGTACTCGCGACCATTGCCGACATCGGCCACGGTGGTCCAACCGCCTTTGACAGCGAGGATCTTTACGAGGTCGTCGGTGGGGATTACACGAGCGGTGGTGATGGTGGTCTGGTTCATTGCGTTTTCCTCTATCGGTTTGGGTTGAATGTTTACTACTAACGAACCTCTATTATAACAGTGGTGCGATACTTTGTCAAGCCCAAAATGGGTTTTGAACCTACCGCTCGTCGGATCGGATGAACGGTATTACTCTGGTTCACGTTTCGCCCATATCGCGTCCCTGAACCCTTCGTAATGCGCAACCCAAATATAGCCGATCGTTTTCTGATCCAGCGTCTCGACTGCCCCACTTTTCATCAGGTCTAAGTACGCCTCCCTGCGTCCGTTAGCATACGCTGCGGCCTCGAGGTGCGGTTCTTCCGAGTGTGACATATCTCGGGTCATTCTTTCGCTTCCATGATTTTTCGCTTCCCGTAGATAATGATGCTTCTCATTTCGGGTGTGATTTTCGGCAAGGGAGCCCAGGCCAACGCCCAGTCGGCCCAGGTCCCGATCACGCACACGCCACTCGGGTTCAGAAGCAGCATTCTCACGCCCATCGGAGGCGGGTGCTCCAGCGGTGACCGCCACGTGGCTTCACCGGCGATGTAGCTCTTCACACCCGGGATTCAGCAGAGACGAACCAGCGCTTCACGCAGTCGTTGGTTGAGTGCACCTGGACCTCGTCCACGCCGAGCCATTCAGCGAGAATCATGGCGAGTACCGCGTTAGTCTTGAATGGCAGCGGCATCGTGGACCCCACCAGCATTTCGTACACTTGCGATGCGGTCAGGCCCTCAGACTCGTAGAAGGCGATCGCGTGAATGGCCTCATCTCGGGTGTAGACCTTTTTTACAGGTTGAACAGGTTTCGCGGGTTCCGAGGTGTCCTCGAGCGGGAGAGGGAGCCCGACTTGCTCGAACGCTCGTCTCACGTCAAGCTTTTGGAACGTCAACGCCTCGTGATCGTCGATGGGCGGGGTGGTTAGTTTACCTTTTTTGATGACCATTGGCATTAAGACCTCTATTAGTGTTTAAAAACGGGGGAACCCTGTGCGGATCCCCCCCAAATTCGTCGTAAACCCATACAACAGGAGACGCGGACCGAGGAAGGTCCGCACCACTATTATACCAGAGCGAGAGCCGCAGTCAATGCATCGCGTTTCATCCGGGCACCGGCACCGAACCAAGCAGACTGCAGCCGAGTGTCTGTGCTCGTGGCTTTACGCTCGTGGTCCGTGAACCGGGTGATCGCGTTGACCAGCCCCCAAGCTGTACCCTGCGCGGTGCGGGTGTTCTGGCCGATGCCGTTCAGGTAAATCGAAGTCACGAGTTCGAGCATCGGGCGATGCGCGTCGAGGTCGACCTCTTCCTGGTCGGGGTAGAGCACGTCGAGGAAATACTTGGTCGCCTCGGCTTTGGACACCGTGCGCTTCGAAAGCTCGACTGCGTCTTTCTTGAACCGCTCCCAGGTCCCGCCGATCAGCCCGAGGTCGGCCTTAACACGTTCTGCGTTGAACTTCGTCGAATGCGGAATGCGGACTTGGCCCTGACTTTCGCGGAGCGCAGCATTTAACGTGTTCTGGCATACGGTCCGCACCGAGGTAAACTGGGCAACGTTCGCCAGCGTCCCGTCGCACGAAGTCGCAACCTGAACGTAGGGGCGAATCGTGTCGCCACCACCGACATCGAACGAGTCGTCGATCCGAGCGAGCGCCCAATAGGTGGCACCACCACGGAGCATTCCGGCGGTCTCCATCTTGAACCCGCCGATGTCGATCAGGTTCCGGAAGAACTCCATCACTTCGCGTGGCTGGGTGATGAAGTAGTTCGAGGACATGACCGAAAGCGGTTTGCCGGTGTCCGAGCGATAAAGCGCCCAGCGGTTGGGGACCGTATTCACGCAGACGGGGTGATTCTCCTCGTCGCGCACTTCGTACTGAATCGCACCCTTCTTGACTTGCCAGTTAAACCCCGCTTGCTCGATCCAGGTGTCAAGAGACGCGTTCGCGTCCAGCTCCTGCCCGAGTCCGTGCCAGGGGGTGCGACCGACGTAAGCCATGTTCGCGCGACCATTTGAAAAATCGAGTTCGTGTGCCATTTTGCTGTCCTCTATTGTGATTGATGAACCTATATTATAACACCAGTAGGACAACTCGTCAATGAATCTGGCCAGTCGTCCGACGAACGGTAGTTAAGTGTTTTTCTCTTTGAGTCTTTCCTCGATCTCCTCGGCGAAAGCCCAGAGATCGAATTCTGGTTTTCGCGCGGCGAAATAACACTCGTCGATGTCGCGGTCGGTCAGCCCTACCCACTCGCGCTGTTTATGAAATCCGGCGCTGTTGAGGATCTGCTCTAGACCGGGACCAAAGACCTTGGTGGGCTGCTCGCGAATAGCCTTTTCAACGCTTGATCGCATCTGGCACTGCATCCCGTCAATAAATCCGCGCTCGTAATCCGGCCCATCTGCTGGTGTCTTTGCTGATATGTTTTTACTCATTGGTCTTTCTCCTAGGTTTACTGTCGCTAAACAAAACTGCTTATCCATTGGTAAAGGTCCTTGGCCCAGAGAAGTGAAAGAAGCGCCGCCATCCCGATCGCATAGGCCAGGAGATCTTTCGCTCCCGCCCAGGCGTCCGTGCGGCGGTGCAGCAACGCGGTTTGCAGCCGGTCCATGTCACCGCTTTGATCGTAAACCGGACGGGGTACGTACGTGTACCCGATCCGGACCCCTTTACGCGTCGTCACGTATCGGGGCTTCATCACACCAGGACCATCGAGCGGATATTCATCTGTTCCACCGCTTTCTGGTGCTCGGCAATCCACTTCGGCCCAAGGGCATCCTTCACCGCTTGCGAGTCTAACCGACTCTGGGATGAGAACGTAATTTCGACCTGGAACTGCTGGCCCCTGTAGACGGCTGCACCCGCCTCGCGAAAGCTCTCCTTCAGCGCTTTCTCCCGCGCCACAAGCTCGGCAAGCTGCTGGCGGACCCGCGCCAATTCGTCGACCATCTGCTCGGTGATTACTGGTGTCTTCTTTGCCATTTTTGTCCTCTATCGGTTTGTTTACTGGAGACTCTATTATAACACGGGTGCTACAATCTGTCAATCCCCCCTCACTTCTGTAGCCGGTTTGCAACGAGTGTGGCATATCCGGCGATATCCGCCCACGAGTCAACGTTCCGAGTGTTTCCATTAACGATCCTAGATATTTTGTGTAAAATCATCGCGAGCGCCTCCCTCTGGTAGGAGTCCATCGTGGTGTAGCTGCGCCCAGCCCTAGTTATGTCCTGCATCGCCTGGGAGATTTGCGCCTGTTCGGTGAAATCGCCGTATTCGGAGCCTCGCTCCTCGAGTATTGCATTGAGATCAACATTCATAATCTATCATTCTCCTTGGTTAGTCATCTTCGAGATCCTTGGCGATTTGATCCCTGAGTGTAGTCGCTGATTTTACGAGCTTATCATACGCTTTGGGATTATACTCTTGAATCTCGCGCAACGTCGGTCGCAAACCCATTCCGCTTGGTGGCCTCTTAGCTTCGGGAAACAACTGATCGGTGAGGATTTGTAAACGAATCGAAGAAGGGTCATAATCATAGTACATGTCGATATAGGGTTCAGGCCTTTTGATGTTGGAAGCTAGGAGTTCCGTCGTAAACTTGAGCGATTTTGGAGTATGAACGTCGCTCGGTGGCATCGAACGATTTACAAAGTCGACCAATTCTTGCCCTTTAAGCTTCATGTTTAAACCCTGCGCCACAAGACCCGGGATGGTGCTTGCTGTTTGTGGTGCGCTAGTGGCCGCATCAATAGCACGTGATAGAGCACTGGTAGGCGAGATCCCAGGTAGCACTCGTTGTGCACCCTGAGCTAAAGCACCCTGAAGCACTTGTCGTCTAGAAACGGGAGTTTCCGCTATTTTCTCGATGGCCGATAATGTTGGGTCCTGCGACATCTTTGCTGCTTCAGTAGCGGTCACCGGTAGATTAGGCGTCGAGGTTGGTGAGTCAAACACACTACCTAGAGACATGAATTTACGCCTGGACATATCAGGGGTTTTGGTACCTTTAGCCGCGAGTTCCGCAGCCATTTCAGCCACGGTCTTCGTTACTTTACCGCCGCCGGAATAATCATGGTTCCCCGCGTTAGGATTTGAGGAATGAAAAATATCACGAGCTATCGACTTCAATTCACCGTATTTATTGGGATTGATATCTTTAATCTCACGCATTGTGCGGCGAAGACTCATCGGAGAATCGACTTTATAAGGAGTCACCAGCCGCCCGAAAACATTCATCAGACTTTCGTCGCCGACGAATTTATCATGCATCATTTGCCAATCCGGATCTTCGACGTATTCCGATGGATTTCGCATAATGTCAGGCAATAAAGATATGTCGTAGGCTAGCTTTTTGGGGTCTGCCTCTGGCATCGCGGACTGCACGAATCGCATGATTTCATAATCACCCATTCCCATCTTCAGTCCTTGCGCTACTAACCCACCGATAGAGGGTGCCGGAACATGTCTCATCATCGATTTCGCAAATTCAGATGCTACATCTTTGACGGGCTGCATCGCTGCGGTAGGTAGCATTCGTTGCGCACCCTGCGCCAAAGCGCCTTGGAGTACCTGCCGTCTGGAGACGGGAGCCTCCGTTATTTTCTCGATAGCCGATGACGCTGGGTCTTGCGACATCTTCGCCGCTTCGGTGGCGGTCACTGGCAGATTAGGTGTCGAGGTCGGCGAGTTAAACACATTACCAAGAGACATGAATTTACGCCTAGACATATCAGGGGTCTTCGTGCTTTTAGCCGCGAGTTCCGCAGCCATCTCAGCCACGGTCTTTTTCACCCCACCACCCCCGGAGAATAAAGCGACCGATCCACCGTCTTTGTATCTACCCTTGAATCCTTCCTCTAGATTCATCCCGCGACGTTTGGACTGATTAAGAATCTCCTCCGCTGCTTCCTCTCCGGTACGACCCGCGAGGATCTTCTCGATCAGCTGCTCCACCGTCGCCGCACGGCCCAGGGTGTTGGGGCCAATGCCCTTCTGGATGCCGTAGGCGTTGGGGTCGGTGAGTGCGGGGACCGCCAAATGACGAAGCAGACCCGGATCCGCCGCCTCGAGCATGATCGGTTCACGTACCGGACCTGCGATACGATTTAACTGCGCTTCTTTCAGGCCTAGCACCCCGGTGATCTGGTCCGGTGTCATGTTAGCCAAGTCCACGGGTTTCAATGCCACCGCTGCGTCGAAAATCGGATCGCCTTTACCCTGCTGCAAGATGTCCATCAAGGGGCGAGCCAGCCAGTCCGTTTGTTCTGCACGATGAAATAATTGAGGCGATCGACCCCACGCGCTCACGACCGGAGCGATGTTCTCGTAATCGCCGTGTCGCAGACCGTAGGACATCACGTTACCCAGCCTGCGCAACTCGTTAATATCAGTGAGTCCCGTGGGACCTGAAAAAGCTCCTGCGGCACGAAGTTGGTCGTAGAGTGCCGCATACTGCATGGCACCGAACCCCTCACCTCCTAACCGACCAGCATTCAGCGCCCCGATATCGTACACACCGACATCATCCGGAACGATTTTCGCCCGTTGCGCATTCTCGGCACGATCGTACATCCGGCGGTAAAGCTCGTCGGCATAACTACCGGTGGCTAAATCTCGGTCAGGCTTCAACTCAAATTGTGACAAAATGTTCCTTGGATTCGAGGGGTCTACCACCTGCTGTGTTATTTTACTTTCTAGCGGCAGCTTTCCTCGCGCCATCCGTGCTCGATCGTTCGCGGGCAACGAGGAAGATGAATAGCCCGGAGACTGTGTTAATAGTCTTACCACTCCCGTCTTCTGATCTCTCCCGAACATCTCCTTCATGTTATACTGCTCGATGATTTCATCAGGGCTTAGCCCTTTCTGCGCTCTGGCGAAAGATTCCGGGATGCGCTTCGCCCCCGGGATATTCGCTATCATGCGAGTTCCAGCCCCGACTTGATTCATAAGGTCCAAGAATGTGAGTGCTTTGCTAGGTCCCGCCATAATACACCTCGTCGCTGGCTCTGAGTGTCTGAATATGCACGTCTACCGTGCGCTGAACATCTTTGCAGTATCCACCGGCGAGATTCCACACGAGAGGGATCTTAGACTTCCTGGCTGCGCGAAAGATCCCGAGGTCACGATTTCGCAGACCCTCAAGAGTGAGGTACCCAGCACCATAAGGGTCCTCGATCCATGCATCAGCACCGGCTTGGTACATTATTATACTAGGCTTCGACGACGAAATCAAGCCGGAGGCCCACACTTCCCAATCATGAGCGTTTGGCTTGTAGCGCGAGACGAACGATCGCATATCTAGATTCGTCACGTGCCGCACTCGGTCGTGCGTGGCCAGCGCCCCAATGACATCGTCCGTCCCATCCCCGTAGTGGCCATCACCGTCGAAGATTAGCGCCGGTCTGATCGCTTCGCTGCCGAGCGCCGCGATCATCAACCCGTTGAATGTGCAATACCCGCCCCCGGAGTCGAACCCCGCATGGTGGAAGCCCTGGGTCGCTGAGCATGCAACCTCCGCTTTCTTTTCGCTGACGTGCCGGGTCGCAGCCACGAAGTTCGCATTCGTGTACCTGAGTGTCTCGTTAAGCACCGGGTCGGTATTTCCGAATCCATTGGGGGTCTTGCCCGAGAACACATTCACCACGTACTTAATTGAATGCGCGGCGATTATCTCGACGTTCTTCAACGGTTCAAAATCGGTGAGCAGTGGTCGCGCGGCCTGTCGCACGAACATCGGGATCTTGCGATAAGACGGAAAGTCGAAGTCGCAGGACTGGCGGAGATTGTAAAAAATCGGGGTCATTAAGTTCCTCTATGTGTGTTAAGACCCTAATTATACCACGGGCGGGGTATCCGTGTCAACATCCGTCTCCAAGTAGTACTCTTTGAGCTTCGGATCCGTAATCGACGGGTACTCGCGAGTGGTGAACCGGAATTGGCAGACCGTGCATGCCCTGCGACGACGCGTTCCACCATCCGCGTTTTGGTACACGGTCGTGACCTGGGTGATACCGCCACATTTTACGCATTTCATATTCCGATCTCCTCGCTCACGCAGCGCACCGCGAAATCAATATCTAATTCCTCGAAAACCCCATGCCACTTCTGCACACAGCGGTCGAGCGACGCCTCAAGACCCGATTGAACTTTGAGTGCGTTCTGCCCGATCCCGTGGTCATGCAGGAACCAAATCGCCTCGATCAAGTCCGCGATCTCCACGTACATTTCGATCGGCGTCCCAGCGATCCGACGCTTGTCGGCGATGTACCCCGGGTCCACGACCTCCTCGGAATTGTCGATGATGTCCAATCCACCCACCTGCTTCAGCACCCGCTTGTAGGGCGTAGGGGTGTCCCCTGTGCGAACCTCGACCATATCGTGCGAGAGCGACCAGTGCATGAGCCTCAACGCGTACTGGGGATCGAGCAGCTGCTTGTCCCTGCAGTGTCGAGCGAGTTGACCGACGATGAGGGTGACGTTAAAATGATGCTCCGCAAGATTCTGAGTGCGCGAGACGTTGACGATCTGCCACCGTTTGACGTGCGAAGCACGGAGTTGTTCAGCTAGAGAAAGACCCATCCTGGTCACCTTATCGCTTTAAGGCGCTCGAGTCGGTCGATGATCTGCCCACTTTCAAGTGGTTCGAAGTTCTCGAACTCGAAGTGGTCCACGGCACGACTGAGCGCCTGATTCCATATCTCTCGCACGAACTCTCTGGTGTGCGAGTCCTGTTCACCTAATAATTCGCCGAATCGGCGAGTATACCAAATCTCGAATACTTCATTACGGTTTTTCATCATGTGTATGCCTCATAATACGGGTTTGAGAGTCCACGGCCCAAGTACGTCCGACATTGATTACCATTTTTTCGGTTACTGCCTTTTGAATATCGATACCGTTAATCGCCGCTAGATCGAGCAGCAAAATCATTATATCGGCAAATTCTGCCGCAGCCTTCGGGTTACGGGCGTACTCACCCACCTCCTCGTAGAGCTTAAGCAGAATGTCAGGTGTCTGTCTATTCGGGAACACCTCGTCCGCCCAAGTGGTCACCACGTGCTGCAGCCGCCGGATATCTGCCCCTCCGCGCTTGGCGAATGCGTTAACGGATCGCACAGCCAAGTCTGCATTCTTCTCGCAATTCGCGAGTACCCCCTTGTGTTGGTGCCTCACCTCGAAGTTCGCGACCGCCGCGCCGTTGGCATCTACCACCACCGAGTCGTTATCTGGGTGAGTGGACCAGGGGAGGGGGTTTTGCTCGTTGGTATGAAGTAACGAGTTCATTATAAATTCATTCGCCATGAGTTAAGCTCCTGCTTTGTTGCGTAATCGGTAACGCTGCCATTTCGACACGATCTCTTTGCGCCGCGCCGTGTAGTTATCACCTTCGGACATTAACACCACCGAGTGAATATCTGGACCTAGACCCAGCCATTTAATTCGAGCCCCGGTCTCCTCGATCGCGTTCACGATCGATAACAGGTACTGTTCGTCCTGCACATAATTCGCGAAGTTCAGGAACACTTCACTCGCGCCCGAAAGGTCGATCGCCTCGAGGATCTGCTGGCGACTGAATGTAAAAATGCGCCTGGGGAGCTTGGTCACCGTGGTGAGTTCGGTCGGCTGGCCGATCTGCTCGAACGAAATCTCGGTCTGGTCCAGGTGTCCCGGCCCACTGAAGCCCACCTGTCGCCCTTCCGAATCGAATCGATTGGCCACCCGGATCGGGTAGGTCCGCGCGGTGCCAACCACACGACAGGAGGCCTGATTGAAGATCGCCGCCGGGATTCCACAATCGGCCAGGATCTGGAAGGTGCTGACGTCCCGCGAGGTGGTGTAGGGGTAAAAGCCGTGGTACATGGAAAGCCCCACACCCTGTGCACCCTCGATTAGGATATGGGTCGAATCGTGGATCGCTCGCGTGTACTGCTCGGTGGTGCACACCAGATTTACGAGTTCCAAGAAATCCTTCGCGACGGCCGGTTTGTTCGGCTGCCGACGGATTCGGGAGATCATCGCCGCGCCCACGCCCTTCTTGGTCGAGCCGATCGCCGTCATGCTTTGCGCCTCCTCTTCCAAGTGCTCGTCAGTCACCACCGCTGCATGCGGGTGAATCATGATCTTGATCTGCTTTGCCTCGATTATATCCTTGCACTGCTCGATCTCGGCCAGGAGCTGCGCCGGATTGATGACCGAGCCTGGACCCAACAGTACCCTACGAAGGTAGGGGGCTACAATGCCGTTGGCCAGATGCGTATGTACGAACTTTCGCCCTCGGGCATCAATGAACGTATGCCCCGCGTTGGGTGCCCACGCGGTAATCACCGTGTCGTAGCCCTCGTAGGTGGCGAGGGTGCCAACTATCAACCCCTTACCTGTGCTACCGAATTGAAGGTCAATGACCAAATCGATTTTCTTCATCCTTTTGCCTCGTACCAGTCTTCACCCAAGCCCCAATCACAGGTAATCGGTACCCGGAGCTTGATCGGGCAATCGATACCGTTAAACGTAGTGTAAATCTGCGCGATCTTCTCGGCGTGATTCAGCGAATCCTTATCGAGCGAGATCCCGACCTCGTCGTGCACGGACAACAGCAGCCGCCCCACCCCGTGACCGGTTAAGTAGCGGTGCAGTTCAATGAGCTTCATCTTCATGCAATCGGCCGACGTCGCTTGGTAAATCAGTCCCGACGCCTTGTGGACGAATTGCCCACCCGGAAATCGGATATGCCGCCCCATGATCGAGTGCACAAACCCGCGCTCTTTGGCGATCGAACTCGCCTTGCTCGCCATGTTCCGCATCCCGGGGTTCGCGGCGTGGTATCGCTCGAAAAGCTCCATCGCCTCGGGTCCCGCCTTCAGGTACGCGTTCCCGTTCGGCCCCGTCTCCTCGGTGTAGGGGAGTCCACACTCTTGGGCCAGTCGCCCGGAGCCCATATTAAAAGCAAGCCCGAGATTAATCGCCTTCGAGGAGGGACCCCCGGCGTACTGCGCGTTCCGGGGAATACCGGTCATGTCGGACACCAACTGGTGGAAATCCAAATTCGGATTCGCCCGGTAAGCTTCCAGGATCGACGGCACCTGCCCGTAGTGATTCGCCACCCGGAATTCGAACTGCGACCAGTCGAGCCCAAGCCATTTCGCGCCGTGGTCCGCCTTGAAGATCGGGCGCACGAGCGATTTGATCGATACGTCCCGCGACGGGATTTGCTGCAGCGCTGGATTCGTGATCGAGAGCCGCCCGGTGCCGGTCCCAGCCTCCGCATCGTTCTTGGTCTGGTTGTAGTTGCAGTGTATCACCCCGTCCTGCTGGTGTCCGAGGATATGGCCCTGAATGAAAGTGTCGCGGGTCTTGAGCATTTTGCGGAGATCGAGGATCATGCTCGCCGCTGGGTGCTTCATACGACGCAAGCAATCGGCGTCGATTGATGCCTTTCCGCCATCAGTCTTCCCTGCCCGGGTCCCGTCGATCAGGTACCACTCATTGTCTTCCCCTAGGGTCGGCTTGAATAGCTCCGCGATCGATCCGGAGGGGTTCGGGTTGATCTCGAACCCGGCCTCCGTATTCAAGTCCCGCTGCATGTCGTTGATGCGCTTCGTGAGGTGTCGGGAGGCTCTCTCGGCCATATCGACGTCGACCCGCACACCCTCGGTCTCCATGTCGATAATGACGGGCATTAGTTCGCGCTCGAGATTATGGACTCGATGCAAGTTCTGCTTCTCGATCTCGTCGCGCTGCCACAAATAAAGCTTTCGCGTGACTACCGCGTCCTGGATTGCATACCGCGCCACGACCTCTTGAGGAGCGCGTGAAATGTTCGGCATCTGCGCGTTGCGTGTAGCACGACCCCCAAATATCTTTGCCAGTTCATCGTAGATCTCCGTGTCCTTCTGCGCCCCAACGTATTTCCGCGCCAAGAAATCCAGCCCGTAGGTCGGTTCATGCTCGTTGATTAGCGCCGCCCGAATCATCGTGCAATCGATCCGGTCGGTCGGAATTCTCACCCGAGCTTCACGCAGGAAGTGCAGGTCGAACTTGAAATTATGCCCGACCCACACCCCGACCCGATCTTCGGCGATAAGGTCGCTTAACCAATTCAGGATCTTCGGCGTCGCCCGTACATCCCAGTACCCGGCGGTGCCGTCGGGAAGTGCGATCGAGACTCCGAATACCTCATCCTCCCACCACTTCAGGCCGGTGGTTTCGGTGTCCACCACCAAGTAGGGGATTTGGCCGTCAATGCGTGGGATGTTCATCAAAATGGGATATCGTCGTCTATATCGTCGAAATCCGTCGCCGCGTTCTTGCGACCCGTGTTGGCACGGTTCGAAGCGTCCTTCGGCGTGACTTTAATCGAGAAGTAGCGCTTCCCCTCGATCTTGGACCCGGGTCTGCCAGTGTTGACCCAGGCCGAGACCCAGAAGTCGCGACCTTCAACGTTGAGCGATCCAGTGAACTCGGGGTGCGAGTCTGTGGTCCGATTTTCATTCCGCATCAGCAGACCGGAATTGGTGTTGTCGTACTGTTTCATTAAGTCCTCTATGGTGGTGAAGGGTCTATTATATCACTCGTGGGATTATCTGTCAATTATCTAGGTTATAGCCATTGTAGCCCTCCACGATATCTAACACGTCTTTGCTGCGCGTCAACGCCACGTACCACACCCGGATCTCATCGTCGGGCTTAGTGTGCGCATTATCCGCCACGCGGTTCGTCATATCCGTAAGTACAATGACGCGATTCGCCTCATGGCCCTTAGCTGCGTGAATAGTGGAGAGTCGTATAGTCGGCTCCACATCGATGTCGACCTCCTGGTAGTAATCGATAACGCGGTGTGGCATTTCGATCGCGATATAGAAGGGGGATGCCACGACTGCCATGTAATCGTTTCTTTCAAGCGCTGCCTTTGTCTCCCTTGATCCCACTGCAAAGAGAGCCGATCGATCAGAGTCTGATAGACGTTTTCCGTTACGAATCTTGTTGTAGGATCGAAGGCCAACGGCGTACCGATTCTGGAACATTCCCGGACGGCCCGATTCGCGAACATAGGGGATGCGGCGGTCGATAAGCGCGTTTTCAGCCTCGCGCATAATTGAATGCGTCCGTGCCAAAACCAGCGTATCCTCGCCATGTTCAACATCAACCGACGCCATTGACCCATGGTTCCGTACTGTGCCTGAGCGTCCACAAGAATCGAACTTCTTATCCACGCGGAAAAGGACTCGACGAATGAGGGACTGGGACTTTTGGTGCACTGCAACAGGAAGTCGATGCGAGAGCGAGAGCACAACGCTATCACCCTTATGCTTCGAGCAGAATTTTGCCATACCGTGTGGATCAGCGCCCGACCAAGCATATATTGCTTGGTCATCATCCCCCGCGACAAAGACCTGATGTGCGCGTTTTGCGAGCCGCTCAATAACACGCCACTGCAAAGGTGAAAGGTCTTGTGCCTCGTCGACGAAAAGGACCTCAATCCCTTGTCGAATAACTCCCGAACTGGCTCGCTCAAGCATATCGGTGAAATCGTAATAACCGTAGGTCTTCTTCCAGTTAGCGTACGCGGAGACGAACATCTCGTATTCTGCACGAGTGCCCGGACGATCCGAAATCTCGTAGATTTCGGAGGGGTGACTGAAGGTGTTTCGTGCATAGTTAAGAAGATCAAAGTAAGCGTCCCCGTCGGTGCGCTCTTCATCGTCCTCGGGGGACTTGCCGACGATCGGAATGCCGGTGACTTTGGAGAACTCACGCAGCTTGATATGGTCCACCACCTGAGCTTGCTTCAACCCTAGGGAGCGAAACGCCATCGCGTGAATCGTCGATACGTTATCGGACCGCTTCAGACCGAGCCTGGATAACGCTTCGCTCGCCGCTGCACGAGTGAACGATAGAAACGCTATCCGCTCGGCCTGGACACCGGTCTCGCGTGTGTGCTGCACTAACCGCAGCAACTCCGTGGTCTTACCGGTGCCAGGAGGACCGTAGATGGCCCGGACGTGCATCAGTACTCGGTTTCACCAACATCGGCAGCATCGTAATCGTTGCTGACCTTGACGCCACCGGACTTGATCGTGGTGAAGAGCTGGAGCGCACGATCGTAAAGCGATTTGTTCACGAATCCTAACGGTGCAATGTTGAAATTGTAATAGGACTCGTTCCGCGCGTTGGTCTCCTCGACCGAAGACAACGTGTAAGCCCGAGCGAACGAATCCATGTTGGTCATGCGCACCAACGAATTCCAACGCTTGCTGACCTTCATCTTCGACTTGCTCATCGAAAGCACAGCTTCGGTAACCTGCCCCAGGTGATGCACGAGCACAAAGTGTTGCGCGGTATCTATCGCTTCGAGCCCATCTTCACCTAGCTTTGAGATCTCGGCCAGTGCATCCTCGCGGGTGTTGAATGCGCCCCGGAAGCCATTGCTGCCGCCGCCACCGAGCTTTCGATCCTTCCAGATGAGGTATTGCTTGGTGTAGAACACCGGAATCACAGTGACCGACTCGCCGTAAAGCTCGCGGGTCACGTTATTGAACAGCATCCCCTCTTCGGCTCCTTCGATGTAGGAGGAGTCCTTTTTGTTACGCGCCGGGGAAAGCGCCTGAATCACCTCGATTCGAGGAATGATCATGTCGTCCGTCGTGATGTTCTCCGTTCCCCGCGTCATGCCGGTCGGGAGCCACTCAGGAGCGTCCGTAGTGACAATATCAACATCGCTCTTTGTGGTAGTTACTAATAATTTAGCTTTCGCCATTTGTGATTACTCCATTACAATTAACAGACGGGACCTCCCGCCAGTATTCAGCTTTCGCCGAATTCGTTCCTATGCCTTCGTAATCGAGGCACGTGTAAAAGGGGAAACGTTCAGAAGTTCGTCCGGGTACGCCTCACCGTTCTTGACCATACTCTTCACCGCAGCTTTCAACGTCGACGGATTCACGGTTTCGGCGATCAGGTCCGACCGACCGTTGTCGCGCAACCACTGGTAGAAATCGCCCTTCTTGTCCGCCTTGACCGACACGTGCATATCTGCGGTAAGCGACACCCGCCCTACCCCGGTGACGTTGATTCGGTCGATGCCCTCCTCTTCCATCTGCCCGGGGATCTTGGTGATTCGCAGGAAGTCAAAATGTTTGTTAAGGTCCTTCGTTTGGGCTTCAAGCCGGTCCTTCTTGCTCTGGATCTCGTGCATTCGGATTATCAGCTCGGTGAGCTTCAATCCGTCATATATCCGGAATTCCTCGTTGAGCGCGTCTTCAGATGACATCTTCCACCTCCGTCGTATCGATTTCTACAAGGACCAGAGTGTATACCCGGTCTCGGTTATTCCACTTGAGCACTGGGAACTGTCGGACGCCCTGAGCTGCCAATACAGCGAATACAATCCCCGTGACAATTGGGGATCCAGACGGTGCGATATAGTCACACTTCGGGTCAAAGGTTTCGAGCTTCGATCGAATGACGTGTACCAGTTTACGGTTATGGACCGAAGTTCGTACATTCGAGACCTCAGACGCGGTTAAAAATGTGGGCTCTCCCCACCGATCGAGGTCGGTGTAGTTAGCGGTGGTGACCTCTTGGGTCACAAATACTCGGGATGACATCGCTCTATTCCTCTATGTAACAGGTTCCTATTATACCACTAGGAGAGTAATTGACGTAAGATATCTCCGTTTGCATCGTTAATGCTTCGACGCACGTACTCGGAGACGTCTTTTTTGCTCCGTAGCGCATCGAGCACAACCTCGTCCACCGACCCTTCGCACACTAGATCGATGTAAGTCACCGACTTCGTCTGCCCTATTCGGTGCGCACGATCTTCGGATTGGTCACGATCGGTGAAGGAGAATGAATTTGAGAAATACACCACGGTCTCGGCTCGAGTCATATTTAGACCCACACCGCCCGTTGCTGCATTGCCGACCAGGAATCGCGCCTCGCCACGTTGGAATGCCTGGACGTTATCGTCTCGCTGCTGCTCCCCAATCTCGCCGTGAATCTCGACTACGGATCTGCGGCCGTAAGTCTCGCGTAAGGACTCGCTCACCATCGCGATCTCCTCAAGGAATCGACACCAAATGATCACCGCGCCGTCAGTCTCCTCCATTATCGCCTTTAGCTCTTCGACCTTCGGATTCTTACCTGAAACACGACAATGCTCGTACTTGTTCGGGTTATAAAGATCGGGATTGCGCTCGTACGTAATAACCCCGCCACAGATCTCCTGTAGTCTGAGCATCCGCTCGAGCACAGACTTGACGGTGACGCCCCGGTCTCCGGACACTGCTTTATCTTCCTTAGAAATCTGTCGATATAATCGTTTTTGCTCATCAGTCATCTGCACTTCGCGCACGGTAAAAACTTTCGGGGGCAACTCGGTAAGTACCTCGGACTTACGCACCTGGAAGATAAAGGGGGAAATCAGTTCGATCAACTCATCCAGATTCTGGTATCCGACGATCTCCTTTCCCTCGAATCCACCCATCACCGCGTAGCGATTACGGAAGGAATAATAATCTCCAATACCAATAATATTTGGGTCTAGGAACTCGAATTGCATGAAAACGTCCATCGGACCATTCGCTACCGGGGTGCCAGTCATGATGAACCGGTACTCGGCTTTGCGGCCGAGCGAGACGCAAGCCTTACTCCTTACCGCCGAATGGTTCTTGATCATGTGCGCCTCATCCACCACCATCGCGGCCCGAGTCGAGACCATCAGGAATGCGTCCGCGTAGTTTACGGCGGACCCTGCGGCGAGAGACTCGGTGCCGACGATAAGAATCTTGAACCGGTCGACCGTCGTGTTCCATTTCTCGAACACTCTGGGCTTAGCGGTATCGAGCACCAAGATATCCGCGTCAAAGGGCAGATGGATGCCGATCTCACGCTCCCAGTTCTTGCGGGTCGAGAACTTAGTAACGACCAGGAGACGGTCTACCTTTTGGTCCAAGTACAATGCGCCTAGCAAGTCCAGAGAGACCTTCGTTTTCCCCGTACCCATGTCCATATAATACGCAAAGACGTTCTTGTCGAATGCACGGTCAAGAGCCTGTCTCTGATATGGCCGAGGAGTCGTTCGGAAAGTATAACCAGCCGGGAACATTGAGCCCTGAACAGGGCGGGATTTTTCGAGAGCCGCTTGAGCTGCAGCAGAAGCTCGGTCAGTGAGACAACAGCTCTGAAAAGCCACGAGTATATACTCAGCATTAGCTCGGAGCGCAGGAGCAGTCCAGACTCTTCGACGAGAATCCCAACGACGATTAGGAATCTGCCGCACTTTTTCCAGAAGCCAAGGCGGGGAAGAGACGATGAACCGTCCGGTTTTGGGATCATAATCGATACTCGTTTCTTTAGAATTCGGTGGTAAATTCAGGCTCATCGACCTTGACCTCATATTCCTCGGTGATTGGAGCGTACCAGACGTTCAGGGTCTTGCCACCCGGTACGCGGATTTTGTCGTGTGAAGCGTTGCAATCGCGCCGCAGCGTGGTCCACAGATCCATGCCGGTCTGGACCTCGGCTTTATTACGCTTCAGGTACTCGGAGAAGGCGGTTCCCCGGAACACCACGCAACGCGTCCCATCGATGACCTGCACGATCGGGATGTTGCGAAGCAGCGCTTTACGATCATTGGTATCCTTCCCGTCCTTGGACAGGTCGGCCTTCTGCACGAACTCGGCGAACTTCGCTTGCACGATCCCCGACGCCGACGCCTCTTTCGGCACCTCGATCGTCCGGATATTCGGTACCAGCGGATCCAGCACCCGGGAGCGCCAATTATCGAGGGTGATCTTCGGGATGTTTATCTTGAGTCGCTCGAAAATGAGCGTACCCATCAGGCTCGGGTCCCTCAGCACTACGGTCGGGATGTTCGAAATCAACTGCCCGTTGACGTGTATCCCCCACCGGGGCGGGTCCGACAGGTACTCGATCAGCTCCGAGAACTGAGGTAGCGCGTCATGGGCGTCGAGTTCTTTTTTCTCGTCCATCGAGATCCCGAACTCGCGGGTTACACATACCTTACGATCGCAAAGCGACTTACAGGGCTCCTCGGCGCACCGGTACAGGTAGTCGCGCCGTGAGGCGGAACGAATAACCTTTTTCGCTTCTGCGTTCCCGAGCGGTTTATCGAACATCGTACCGTTAAGCGCCACCGCGTCGTCGAAAAAGTTATCGGGTCTCGCCCTCTTCAGGTACACGGTGACGTTGTACAGCGCCTCATTCCGAGCACCGGACTCGACGCCGGAGTGGATCATCTTTTGGATACAAGGGGGTGCCTCCAAGTGCTCGCGAAGGGTAAGCTCAGCGAGTTGCTCGACAGTAACGCGCTTGCTCTGTGCATACTGCAGGAAAAGATCGAACGAGAGCTTGTTACAGTCATCGTCGAATCCGTACCTGAGCGTCTGCTCGGCGTCGAAGTAGCAAAGGTTAATCCAGTTACCCAACGCCTTCTCGCCACCCGAAGTGACTAGCGAATCCTGCTTCGGGAAGATCTCGGTCTTGTGCTTGATCCCCAGCACATCCCGCCACGACCCGAGCACCCGTCGCACTTGCTTAGCCGGGAGGTACTCCTCGCCAAAAAGGTACAAGTGTGCACCCCCGCGTTTGGTCCGGCACATCACCAGCGGGAGCCGGTACTCGTTAATCTTGGCTTGCAGCGCCTCGAAATCGATATCCTCCGGCGACTCGTGCTTGTCCACATCTATCGCCCCGAACTTGCAGGTGCCACCGTCTGTCACCGGAACGATCCCCAACCCGATTCCACCCTCCAGGTGCTCTAGGTACTGGTCGTTCGAGACCTCCCCTTTAACCGTCGACATGTTCCCGGAGACCGGATCCCATCGCCCGTAAGAGCGTAGGTTCCCCGAGAATAAATCGGCGAAGTCGTTCACTAACCCTTCCATCCTTTACGTTCCTCTATCTATTACTATTGACACCACCTCAGTGGGCTGGTATAATTATAATACATCTCTCCCCGGAGCGCAAGTCTTAGCATTGCTCCACCCTTGTTCCACCGTTCCATCATGATGGAACACAGATGGAACGGCCAGAACCCCCGTCACGCAAGGCCTCTCGGCAATTGTTCCATTGTTCCATGCATATATACGTATACTATTCGTGTTTTCGAACCTGAATATGTATATATATTGGATGGAACAGTGGAACAGGAATACCACTGCCTCAGAACGTCCGTCCGACGGGGCCTCGGAGCCAGTAGGCTGTTCCATCTCTGTTCCACCGTAATGGAACAATGGAACAGTCCTAAGGGGTTCCAGACGGCAACCCTGCTCCACGGGCCACATAGGTCGTCACCGGGATAGGGTTCATGCGGGTGTGCGAAATAAGAATCACAAGGAGAGCCTCTCGGAGGCGTTCAAACCCCCGGTGGCTACTAACATAGCTTGCTACCTCTGCAAGCTCAACGGAGACCCCAAGGAATCAGTCGGAGACCCATCCTCGCGTCCCTGGGTGTCCTCCGGGTATTGAGGAGTGGGCTTCCTTGCTGCCGCTTGACTTCCGGCGAGTGCTCCACCAATGTTCGCCAGAGCGGATTGGGATTTTAACACCGCCTCTTCAGCCTGCAGGTTCCGCATGATTCCCTCGATCACCGGATCCAGTCCCGTGGTCGGAGTAGTGAGCTTACTCGCTACAGATTGTGCCGTCTGTTCCGGCATCCCAGTTATCCGGGGGAACGTTGCGCGGAGGGCTTCGAGCGCCGCTTGGACCGGGCTTCCTGATAGGAGCGCACGAGCAGCGCCCACTCCTGAAGCTCCTTGGGTGTCGAGGTCGGCGTCGATCGCAGTCCGTCGAAACCCGGCTTTCTCGGTGTTGAGCATCTTAGATTCCTCGAGAAGTCGGCTCTTGAACTCGTCGAATGCTCGGTCGTCCCTGAACGCTTGCCGTATTTTGGCTTCGCTATCCTTAGGGAACACAGTCCGTAGCGGGTCCGCTGCACCACCCCCAGCGCGGAGTCTTTCGAGCATCGATTGCGCGATCCCAGCACGGTAAGCGTCGTAGACCGAGGGATTCTGAGAGAAATCCGCGATCTCGCGCCGCATAATCATTTCAGGCGACTGGTACACGCGTCTACCCTTCTCCATGGCGTCCAGCATCTCGGAATCCCCGGCGTACTGGAGTCTTGCCTGTCGGTACTGGGGTGAAAGCTTCTCCATTTCGCGGACGAGACGGTTCCGCATGTCCATGTAGGTCACGCCCTGGTGCGACACTTTACGGGTGATCGAGTCCGTCTGTGCAGCGATCAGATCGTCCAGTGCGAGCTTCGTCTCGTGCAACCCACGGAGCACGTTTTGGGGATTCGAAATATCGATCCCTTGGTCTTCCATCCGGCGCTGGCCGACCTTCATCGCCTCTTTAAACGAGGGTAGACTCGCGAGCTTAGCTAAATCTTGCGAATTCTGCGCGGTGAATGTGGGGGCATTCGACCACGCATCCGTGTAAAGCGCATTAGCCGATTTTCGCCTGTAATCGAGCAGGTTCTGGACGTCGGTGTAGAAGTCTTTGCTGCCCGACATTAAGGTGCGGAGGTCATCGGACACCCGGGGGACTCGTCCTACCTCGCGCTGTACGAGGGCGCTCTTGGTTATATCTCTCGCCTGTCCCGGTGCCTGGGAGGCACGACGAAGCAGGTTCGCGGTGGCTTCCCCGACGTCGGCCAGGGTCATTTCACCACGCTGTACCGCTTGGAGTGTGGCGAGTGCCTGCTCCGGAGTCTTGCCGTCCTGCTGAAGTGCCCGGGCGATGACAATGTCTGCGGCTTTGTTATCGTCGCTGAATCCCATCGCGGTCTTTAGCGCTCGGAAGGAGGGCATCACTACGTACTTGCCGAGCGCCCCTAGCCCACCCGCGAAGAGCGACCCTTGTGCTGCACCCCGGGTCATTTCGGCGGGAAGTTCACTCAGTGGCTTCTCGGTGGTTCCAGCTGCGGTGATCGCACCCTGCCCCGCACCGTACCCCATTGCTCTGGGGATCGAGGGGGAGGAGCCGAAGAGGAACTGCGCGAGTTTAGGTGCCAATCTCGCCGGGACTTGTGGAGCCAAAGACGCCCCACCCGTGAGTACTGCAGGGACTGCTGCACCGGCCACCTCGGCCAATGTGCTCTTTATCGGGTGCTCTTCTTGGTACTTGCGGAGTGATTCGCGTTCGGCTTTGACGAGATCCGAGTAGTCGCCACCACCGAGCGATCGAGCACGAGCCATGGCTTCGTCCGCGAACCCCATCGTAAGGCCCTGCGCGAATGCGGCAGGCATACCGGAGAGATTCGGCTCTTCGCGCTTGACTGGCGTCTTCGGAGTCCAGCCCTGTGCGCTACCGGTCTTTCGTGCCACGAATCGCTCGATAGTCGCGTCTCTCGCATCGTCCGGGAATTCGTAGATGACGCCATTGATCAACCGCTCTTTAGCCATTACTGTGTCTCCTTACCGCTGGCGTCGACCTTCACTCGCGGAGCGGAAAAATAGGTGGTGTACGGTACCCAATTCGGGTTCATGATCAGTTTACCGTTTTTGTCTCGAGCAGTGATAGGATTAGCATCCAAATATCTCCGCCACTCAGAAGTAGCACGAGGAGTAATAGCACCGTTAACCGCCGCATAATTGGACATATAGTTCTGGTAATCGCGGTCGCGTAGTCTTTGAGCCAACTGGAATTGGATGATGGTGTCATTGCTGCTCGGCTCCTTGTCCGAGGAGAACGTTCCGAGGCGCATCATTTGCACATCGATGTTCGACACGTTGGAGTCACCCGGGATCCGGTTCTGCTTCGCGGCCAACGCAGCTAGTGAATCAAACTCATTAAATTTTGCACGGTCGCCAGAGAGCAATTTAGCGGTCTCACCGATTCCGTAACCCATTCCCTTCACCATTCCGGTGTTGATCTGTTTGTTAAGTTCCAGTGCGCGGCGTAGGTTATTAACATCGTCGTCAAGTCCCGCGAGGAAGGGGTTAATCTTTTCGGACACGTACTTGTCTGCAGCTTCCCGGTCCCGAGTCTGCTGTTCGGCCCTCTCTTTGGGCGTCAACCCCGCGTACCGGTCGGTAGTATCCAACGGTACCCCGGCTGCTCTCGCGGCCTCGGCGACTGCGGGGGTGTTATTCGTACGGCGATTCTCTTCGATCTCCTGGCGCAAACGGTCGGCTTGAAGCTTCGCCGTTGCGATGCTTTGAGATTTCGAAGATTCTTCAAGAGTTCGAGTGCGTGTGACGATTTGCTCCGCGCGTTGACGATCGCCGATCTTTAGCGGGTCTCCACCGAAGGAGGCCAGCGCTTTTGCCACCTCGGGATTCTCCTTACGGAAGGCCTCCCGTTGCAACTCGGCTTGGGCCGATTGCCGACCCTCGGGGGTGCGTACATCGACTCCGAGTCTCGCCGCGACGTCGGTTAGCGGTTTCGCAGCCTGTGCCGATTTGAATGCTGCGGGGAACGTGGGGTCGGTAAGTTTAATGTTCGCACTTGCTGCGAACTCACGCATCTCAGGTGTGGCCTTGTCAATCGCCAGTAGCTCTAGAATTCGCCCGATTCCTTTCGGGGATCGGGGGTCTAGACCCTCGGATTGTACTTGGAGCTGAAAAGCGGTGAGCTTCGGGGTAAGCTTCGATGCAACGTTGAGGCCCAGTGTTGCTGCCTCCTTCTCTTCTCGAATCGCAGCGTTTGCAAGTTCCAAGCGCATTTTCGCGAGTTCAGCTGCACGGGATTCCTCTCTGGCTTGAGCTTGTTGGTAAGACCCCACTGCGGCACCGAGCGATTCACCAAAAGAGCCGGTTCTTGTGGGTGCTAGGAATCCTTGAGCGAGTGCGAGCATCGTGGGATCCACTCGCCCCTTACGGTTTTCGAGTGCGGCTTTCATCGCTTCCCGCGCCGCCGTCACCTCGGTCATCGCTGCTTTGTAGGCTTCGGTCTCCGCCCCCATCGCTTGTCTACCGAGCGCGGACAAGGATACCTCCCCGAGTTTATTCGGGTCGATTTTGAGCATTTGCGCCAGAAGTGGGCTGTAGCCTTCCGCGCCTGAATCTCCAGCAGATGTGGTCATGTTAGATATCCCCGAAGTCCTTGCCCCACGAATTGTCGACGTTCGTAGCAGGCGACCATTCTACGTTCGATTTATACCAATCAGAAAGTGCACCGCCACCATCGCTGCCCGAACCAAAAAGGCTCTTGAAGGTGTCGGTAATTCCTTGGACTGCCGAAGTACCCCCTGCACCCGCCGCGAAGAGCGATCCGAGTCCGGCGATTTGCGAGAGTGGCGAGGAGGCGTAGGCACCCGGCATTGGTCCCTTGAAGTCCTCGGTCACTGTGGTCGGAACCTTCAAATTCGCGAAAATGTTTCCAGCACCGGTAGCCGCAGCGATTGGTGCAAGAAGCTTCGCCTGCTCTTGCGCTTGGCTCTTCGTGCCTAGGTCAAATTGACCGGTGATCGATTTAATAGCTGCGTCCAGGTCCGCTTGCCCGAGACCTTTCGTGGTCTCCGCTGCGGTTCGGTAGAGTCCGGCCTGGGTACCTGCGGTCTTCACCGCTTCGTTGTAAGCGTCCGCGAGCGCTCGAGTCTGCGCACCGGTAAGATTCGCCTGGACGTCAGCCCCCATCTGTCCCATAGCTCCGAGCATGCGTTGCGACCCAGTACCGCCTGTACCTCCGAAGAAGGCTTTCAACGCTGGGGTGAGGTTCCGCTGCATATTCTGCTGCGAGAGCCTCTCCATCTCGTCGATTACTCCCGGTACGCGTGCTCCACCACCCTCTGGGGTGAAGCCCGAGACGAAAGGGTTCAGGTATTGGGCGATTAGTTCTGGGGTTATCCCCTGCCCAGCCATTTCGGCCAAATCGGCCGCATCGGAGAAATAATCGCTGTACCCCTCGAGTTCGGTGGCACCCCGGGCCAACGCTGAGGTCTGCAGCGGGTCGAATCCAGCGACCAGTTCCGCACCGGTTTTCGGCGTGAATACTCCCTCCGCCGACGTTGTACCAAGCGCACCCGATCCGGCTTTCGCTAGATTCTCCAGGTATGTATTATACCAATCAGGGCCTGCTGTACCGATCGTTTTTTTGGTCGTTACGTCAGGTAACGATGATCCTTGGGTGAGGCTCATTTGTTCGCTTCCTTAAAGTACGCGAGTGGATTCTTGGCGGGTGGTGGGATCTTCTTCAAGGACCCCGATCGCTTGTGCTTCCTGATCGCTTCTCGCATGGCATCCAATCTCCGTGCCCCTTCTTTGTTCGACCCATCACCCAGTGCCGCTACGATTTCTGCATCGAACACGTACTCACCGTCCGCAAGCCTCGCCGGGATCAGGTCGTCCTGCCCACCCCCTGCGCCCTGCACGTAGTGCGAACCCTTGTGCGGAGTCCCACCGGCTGCGGCTTGCAGCGCCGAAGGCATTATTATACCACCCTGGGCGTACTTTTGGACAGATCCCCCGTTTAAGTATGGATCGAGTACGCTGTCGATTGATGGTTCTTTACCGTATGCGTAATAATCCATAGCATCCTTCTTGGGTATTTGGGGTTCGACACCTGAGGCGCGGCGCAGCGCGGACACCGCCGCCGTGTCCTGCTGCTCTTGGGAGGGGAAAAGAAACGGAAACATCGCCGCGATTGAGGGCAGATCGGTGCGGAATCTTCCACCTAGCCACGCCTCTTCGGGCATCTCAATCTTGGACGTCGCCTGTGGACCTTGACCGAGCGTCATCCCGCCGCCTGAGGGTTTCGGTGTCGCGGCTTTTTTAGAGGTCGGTTTTTTCTCTGCGGTCTTCGTCACCGGTTTAGGCTCCGACACGGTGAGCTTCTCTATCTCCTCGGGAGTTAGTTCTTCCTCGGTCTTGGTGATGGTCTCGATCACCTCGTTATTTACCGGGTCTACCTTGGTAATGACCACTTCACCCGAGTCGGAATTCAACACGATTTGCGTGTTTATCCCAGTCGTAGTGTCCGTGGTGACGTTTGTGGTTACATTAGAAGTAGTATCGACCGTGGTGGTGGAGGTACCATTTGTAGTCGTCGTCGTCTGGGTGGTCGTTCCCAGCGTCGGATCGGTGGTAACAGTCGTCGTTGCCCCAGTATTGTTGTTCGTGGTTACTTGGGTCGTGACGTTTGTGTTTGTATCCGTCGAGGTCTGGGTGGTCGTATTGTTGTTCGTGTCCGTAGTCGTATCGGTCGTCACCCCAGATTTGGTATCAGTACCAGTTATTACCCCAGATTTGGTATCAGTACCAGTTATTACCCCAGATTTGGTATCAGTACCAGTTACTACCCCAGACTTAGTATCAATACCGGTCCCCGCCGTAACTGCGGGTCCGGTCGCGGTGGTCACCGAGGTGCCGCCACCCTTCACTACACCTGAAAGTTCACCAAGTGTGAGGTTAGAGCCGTCGGCTTTCGTACCCACCACGGTGCTGGTATCCACACCCACCCCGTTCCCGGTGATTGCGGCTCCGAGCGCGTCGCCGAGGGTGATCGTACCGCCTGAATCGGTGTTACCTACTACGGTGGAAAGGTTATTAACACTCAGGCCTTGAGTGGCCATCGTGTCTGCTGCATTGTTCACGGCGAAGTTCGACACTAACGTGTTCGCGGTCTTCACCGCCGCGTCATCGCCCATGATACCGGAGAGGTCCTTCGCGATCGATTGCCCCGCAGCATTAAGATCCGTAGCGGAAGTGAGCGATTGCACGATAGTCGACGCTTTGTCGCTCCCGTACAGGCTTTTCAAGTTATTCACCGCGTTGCTCACACCCTGGGAATCTACTGCGGCTTCACGCAATTCGGTAGCGTCCTGGACCCCGGAGACCGGTGACGTCGTAGCTGTCGTGCTTTTCCCTACTGCAGCACCTGCTACCGCTTGAGTGAGTGCCTTGTTCACATCGATATCGCGGCCGAGAGCCACATCTACCGCTGCTGAGGCGAAGCCCTCTTGTCCACCCTCGGTGACTCCCTCAGCACCGACTCTTCCGACGCCTTTAGAGATCACATTGTCGAGCTTACCGAGCGCGAGATCGCCGAGCTTACCAATCGTTAACTGCACTGCCGCTTCAGTAGCCCCAGCGGCGAACCCCGCTTTGCGAGCATCGGCAAGTGCGTCGTTATGATTTTTACCGGCCTTTACCGCATCGTCGTACGCATCAATGGCTGCGCCACCTGCGGTGTCTTTGGTGTCAATAAGTCCGCTGGCCACGAGCACACCACGCGCCGTGCCACCACCGAGGAAAAGTGCGGGTAGTTCTTGGCGAAGTTCAACCGCCGTTTGTCTCCCGAGTCCGCTCGTTCCATCGATGATTCGACCGGCGATCACTCCGAGCTTTTCGAGGCCTTGCGCTTGGTCCACCAGCTGCAGGGTGTCGTTCCAGTTCTTAGTGTCTTGTGGGCCGGCGCCGATTGACTGCCCAAGCTTGATTAATTCGTTTCCGCCCTTAATGAAAGCGTCGGCCACAGGTTTGTTATCAAGCATGAGCGCGGTGCCACCGATCACATTCTTCTGCAACTCCCCTGCGGCTTCGAGTGCGGTACTCACCGACTGAGTAATCGGGGAATTTGGGTTATTCTGCAGGTAAGCGTTCGCGGCGTCACTGCTGAGTTTCATCTGGTTCGAGAGTGCATTCGACAGATTCTGGAAGAACCCGGTGGATTCCGCAGGCTTCGCGCTTTGTGCAGCAGCGAGTGCATTGGCGGTGTTAAGAAGCGCGGCTTCCTGCTCGGCGGTCTTGCCCGAGGCCACACCCCGACCACTACCCTCAACTGGGGTAAGACCCAGTTTTGGATCTTCTTGGAAGGTCGCAGTGCTGTAAAGCTTTCCTTGGTAATTAAAGGTGGAGTTAGGACCGAATGCTTCTCTCGCTGCAGCGTAGGCAGCGCTGAAATTCGGAGCGTTTGAGATCTTCTCGCTCACCGCCTGAGAAGCACCCGCTCCTGCGAACTCACCGGCTCCTGCCTTGATTTCGCTCGTACCCACGGCTTCCCCCGCACCCATTCGCACCGCTTCTTGCGCATTCGCGATTTGGGTAGCGAGCGCTTGCCCTGCGGTAGCATCCACGAGATCTGGATCGTAGCTGGTGTCGCGCGAAGTTGTAACTGCCGCTGGCGCTACCGCACCGGTGGTCACTGCCTTTGAGACTTCGAATGCGGTCTGGTCGTCTGCTCCTGCGGCTTTAGCAGCGGCGAAGGCCGAAGCTCCTAAATCCTGCTTGGCGTCAAGACTTTCTTGTCCGGCAGTAGAGAGCGCAGCGACCTGGGAATTCGCGGTCGCTTTATCGATGGTACGAGTGAGATCCCCAGCTGCCATTACTGCTGCGTTAAAGTTACCGCTCTCCACCGCTCTAATGACCTTAAGTGCGGTCGCGGCGGTTTGCATGTCGGTACTGCCGGTGAGCTTCGACGCCGAATCCAGTGCTCCGACTATGTCCCCGGACTGAATCTTCGTAATCGTACTCGCGGCGTTGAGTGTGTCGCCCAGCGTGATGTTACCACCTAGGCTAGTTCCTGCTAGTTCCGCCCCCATCGTGGTTCCGGCCAGGGTGGAGAGTGCACCCATGACGTTGCCCTTCTGCGCGGCGTCTGCGGCTCGAAGCACAGCGGAGGCATCCGCGAATCCACCGGCCCCCAATAGGCTCGCCCCAGCACCGAGCACGTTGCCTTGGCTGGCTGCGATCACTCCATTTAGCACCCGAGCAAAGGGCGCGGTGGCAGGAATGAAAGAAAGAATCGTTAACGCAGGTCCGACTTTATCAAGATCGCTAGTGCTGACTCCAGAGGTCGTGATCTTGGGGCCACCCTCACCTAGCATCAGGTTGTACATTGTCCCACCGGGTCCGGTGTAGGTGGAACCAAAGGTACTGTAAAATTCTTTGCCGGTCGGGTCGATCAGACCTTGTCTTTGCGTAGTGTAGTTACCCTGTTCAGTAACCTCGGTGTCTTCGAATGTATGGGCTTTCAATCCACCCAATTGCTCAACGTTCGTGATCCCGGAGTCGATTAACTGCCTCGCCATGTCTATCACGACTTGTTCAGCAGAGGAGGGGGCACGCCCCAACACCGCCGCCGTTTGGTCAAAGTCGAAGCCTACCGATTCACCCTGAGTACCATAGACACCGCCTTTGGACTGCGAAAGATCGACGAGGGGCACCAGTTGGCTTGCTAAGCCTAACACCTGCTTCGTGTCGTAGACGTTCCCCCGGTAATCGGTCATTTTCGTCGGATCACCGACCGAGATCGGAATTCCGGAATCCTCTTGATACGAATCCTGCTGTGTAAACCCGTTTGAGCGTTGTAATGCACCTCTACTCGATGTGTCATTGGTGGTATCGAGTGCGTTAGATTTCGTGCTTGATGTTAACGCACCGGCAGTTGCACCACCCGTGTTAGATGTGGTGCTCGATGTTAACGAACCAGCAGTTTCACCACCCGTGTTAGATTTGGTGCTTGATGTTAACGAACCGGCATTCGATGTCGCGCTTGTTGGCGTAACGGCCTTCGCTCTTCCCGAAGCAGTGACAGTTCCGTCATTATTAACATCCAATGGCTGATCCGCGACATTATAAAGCGTGCCGCCGTACAAGTACTTTGCAGCCTCCGCTTCCTCAGCAGTAGCATAGTAGGCAACAGTGGGCGAACCAGATATGCTTGGGATGACTACAGCGAAATTTCTAGTCCCAGTAGGTCCCTTATACGGATCTATTGTAGCTAGGTTCTCTGAAAGCTCGGATTTTATACCTAGAGTCTGCGCTAATGCCTGATCGTTGGCCAAACGTTGCTGTGCACCCGGTCCCTTAGTCGACGCAAATGGGTCTTTAGTCCAATCATAGGCTGAACCTAATTTTCCGGCAGCCACATCGTCGAAATTAATCCCCAAGTTTGAGCCTACACCAGCGTAGAGTTCACCGGGCCTGTAACCCACGCCTGCTGCGTCGAGCGCTGTTCCAAGACTTCCTATCCCGCTTAGATCGATACCGAATTCACTCGCGTTTCTATAAAGTTCCGGAGCCGTGAAAATGCTAGACCTTAATTTTCGCCCTTGCGGGTCGTAATAAACGAGCTTCTGAACTTGTCCATTTTCCAGTTCGACACCTACACCATAACCCGAATTCGGATCGCGATAAAGGCTTGGAATCTGCTCCTCGGTCCTAGCACCTTGGCCCTGTGGTCCGTAACCCTGACGAATGTTTGTTAGCCATCCTGCGTCGTCCGCTGTTCGGGTGTAAGTTAAGTCTGTGCCAGGAACTGTTGAAACCGCAGTTTTCAACGCTCCGGTCAATGGTGCTGTGCTGGTACCGCTGGCTAAAGACCCTAAAGGTCCAACGCCCGGAACACCTCCGGCAGGAGCGCCCATATTTTCGTCGACCGTAGGAAAGTAGTCGTTAAAGCTTCTACCGGTAGCGCGTAAAATATCTTCATCGCGCACTAAGTATTTGGCCATCGCGGCCTTCGTCGCCTCCTCAGTGGGATTGTTTGCGAAGAAGTTACGAATATTTTCGTTCATCGCCTCAAGGCCCATACCGCCGGGCTCAATCGCGTAGTCGTAGGCGTATTTGGTCATTATTTCACCGATGTGCTAACAACGTTTACTAATTCAGCTGCCCAGTCTTTCCAGTCGTCAAAAACGTAAGGGCTAGGTACTGCATCCTTGACGAACACATCGATCCCGGCGAATCCTGCGGCCCAAGATTTCCAGTTGTCTTCGCTCCCTGGAATCTCGAGCTGCTGTGCACCATAAGCCTCGACCATGAGCGCCGCCCAAGAGTCCCAGGTGTGGTAGCGGGGGTCGTAAACGAGCGCCATCAGGAGTAACCTCGAACATCGCCAAGGTCTGCACTCAGCAGCAGCTTTCCGAGTTGGTAGTTCCCACCTGCGACGTTCGACACGAACTGCAGCCGAAGCTCTCGGCGTTGCTCGCGCAGGTCGATTTTGGTGGTGGAGGAATCGAAAGTGTACGGTCCGGTGGTGTCGTCCGACCCCTGTGCATAAGATCGACCCTTGACGTACATTTCCATCTCGCCGGAGAGAATAAAATCGGGTTCTACACGCTCCAGACGCAGCCAATTATTCTGGCCGGTCGGTGCGGGTTCCGAAGGACCACCCGAGACCCAGCCAAGGTCGTTGGTCTCGAAGTAAGACTCGATCGCAAGCGCCGAAGTGCCATCCACGGCGTCGGTCCCGTATTCGTGTTGCCACATAGTCACGTAATTTCCGACCGTAGCGACGGCGAGCACGAGTCCAGCACCTGCGGGAATGGAAGCGGACAGTACGTCCCCGACCGTGTAACCTTGCCCCGGATTGTAGATAATAGCCGAGGTGATAACACCACCGGCGACGATGATGTTCGCGGTAGCGCCCGTTCCGGTACCACCCGTCAAGGCTCGATTGTTATAAGTCCCGTCCGTGTACCCAGCGCCAGGATTAGTGATCGTGAGGCTCTCGATACCGTTCGCGGAGGTGATTTCATTCCCAGCTTCGATTGGTCGAGCGAATACCTGCGAGAAATACCCGGCGGACCTGCGTGCTCCGACCGCAGTACCCACGTCGTACCAGCAGTTTTCGCGGATGTTGTAAATCACCGCATCATTACATTCAGTGGCCGAAGACCCATTAGGGAAGAACCACCAGACCTCACCAAAACGGGGAACCTTGGTAACCCAGACTTTTTCGCGGAAGGTGTAATTCAGATTATCGAAGAAGTAATTCTGGTTGAACGGATTCGGAATCTCTTTCACCACGCCATTGTATAGCAGGAATCGATCAACGCCGCACCAATAGTAAATACCGTCGTATTCAATGACGCATTGCGAAGACATGATCGAAGACTGAGTCGAAATGATATCATAGCGCCAGTATTGGGTGACCGTCGTCGCGCCAGCAGTGATTGACGTCGGGACGTAGTTGACACGAATCAAAGAATCCAGCGACCAAAAAAGTCCCGAGGGTGAATTCGAGCCGCCCCGAACAGGTAATCCTTGAACGATTTTGCCAGTTGCGACGTTCACCTCGTTCGCATCAGCGGTGACCCAGTCCTGGAAATTACCACTCGAGCAGTTGCGAATCAAGCCATTGTTCCCATAGACGAACACATAGGGATGCAGGACCACCACGCCACCCGAGACGCTGACATTGTTGTCGAAGGTGAGTGTGGCTGCGCCAGTAGTCAAGGCATTGGTCGAAAATGTCACCGTGGTACTCACGACACTTACTACCGTGGTACCCGCCGCGAAATTAGTGGTCGGCCCTACAGTCTGTCCCGCACCGATAAGCGGATTCGCAGCTGCTATAGTACCTGTGTTTGAACCGGTGGTGAGAGTGACCGAGTCGGTAAACGTTCCGATCTTCCCAAGTGTGGACCCCGTGATGTCACCGGCCAGCACCGGGGTGTTCACAGAACTGTTCAGATCCGCAAGGTTTTGCCCTGGGTGTGCAAGAAGATAAGTGAGTCCGGAACCCAGAGTGTCCGTGAAGGAGTCGAATTGCCAGAGATTATTAGCGCTGGCCGTGAAATCGGTGAGTGTCATGTCGGACACCCCGGATCCCACACCACTGTTATCTACGGGAGTCTTTTGGAGTCCTCCCGAATAGCCAGTGAACACGTTATTCAGCAACCCTTGGGGGTTCACGAACATTCCACGCACCGGGCCACGAATCGCGCTTGTAATCTTCGAATACCCGCCGATCTTTCTGGGTCTTCCGCGTTGAAATCGCACCCATCGACCATCGGTGTAGTACAGCTTGTCGAAAAGCGTACCGTCTCGTTGAATCCCGGGCTTCGTATCTAGGGCGAAGACTTTAGAGGTCATTAAAACGCACCCCCGGCTAAGCCCTCAGAAGTCAAAAGGAACTTATTTACCCCAGTCACCGCGAACGCTAATTGACCCGCTGCGGGACGCCAAAGCCCAGTACCAGTTTCAGAGGCGAAGGATAGCGACGGTGCTGTAACAGTGCCGTCGACTAGAGTCACCGTCGCCGAAGTCACCGAAGCCGAACTCGCGGTGAAAAAATTCGTACCGTCGCAAATCACCGTGGCTCTGGTACCTTGTGCTACCGCAGTCGTAGCACCCAGGCCAGTGCTCAGAGTTAGCGTGAATGAACCCGAAGTCTGATTGTTCACTACGTAAAGATTCACGACCGGGGGGTAAATCACGGTCGCGTTACTGGTAAGAGCCCCGGTGAAGGTTTGAATGTTGTTTTGCGCTTCGCTTGAATTTAACGTCGTCGTGCCACCCGGAGCGACGGATTTTACTAAGGCTGTGAAAGCAAAGTTCACATTCACCCCATAACCGACCGTAATGTAAGCGCTGCCAGTACAAACGATGAAGGACGACTCTCCGGGGTTGAAGACCTTGGCGGATGCCCCATCAATTAGTTCGGCACCAGTAGTCGAGACCGTGAATGCGCCAGTGCCGTTATTTTTAAACAGCACGAACCAGTTATCGCCCAACGTCGATGCGGCGGGTAACGTGTAACTCCCTGCACCACCTGACCAGAGTCGCGTTTGTGCGCGATCGGTGGTAGCGAACGTACCGCCCGATGAAGCTGCAAGCACTGGGTGGCTTTGGTTTAACGTGGTCGTAATTGCCAGGAGCCCTTTACCCGCCAGTGCTGCCGCGTCAACCCCCGAAGATCCGATTCCAAATGCGATCACTCCCCAAGTACCCGCAGCGGTGGAATTCGTGGTGACGTAAATGTACTGCGCTTCTCCGGCAGCGATGGTAACAATTGTATTCCCGGCGTTATCAGCTACCGTGAAAGAACTAGCACCTAGGTTCCGTATCAGCGAGTCCGTGCCGTTCGACGTGGCGTTTGCGGCAGGCATCCGGAGTGTGAGCCCCGCCGTGGTCGGCAGTACTTCCATAATCCTCGAGGCATAAGTACCGGTATTACTATTGGCCAGGGGCCATTCGAGCGTGGTGTTCGCCGAAAGTGTGAACGATCGGTAGCTTACATCAGTAGGCTGGACGATGTCGCCGGTAAAGGGGGAAACGTAAGTTGGCATATCATGTGTCCACGGCTACGGCTTGACGATCGGCGATGCGGAGCTTGTCTTCGATCTTGAGTTCGGCGACGTATTTATCGTACATCGACTGCCAAGTCGGAATTCGGGGATCGTTCTTCAGGAATGGCATTGCTTGCAGGAGTGACCCATAAAGCATAGCCTGAGGTGCGTATTCGGTAAACCAGTTCGTTTGGTTCGTAGAATCAAGCGGCACTGGGCGTTCGTAATAAAGCACCTCGAAAGCGTAGGCCGCAGCTGGAGTGGGTCCAAGGAACCAGTGCGTGTAATCGTAGTCCGCGTAGTAAAGCGGCACGTCGGTCTCGGTGGGGTCGGGCCAATAGTTCCGTATGTACTCATAGCGACGCTCGAGCACCGGTCGACGGTCTCCTGCTACAGTCACATTTATCGACACCGTTTTGCGCCATCTCGCGGGTTTAGCTACCACCGGGTCACTTGCAGTAAGTGTGGATGTATCGACCGTGAGGTTTCCGAGAAATTTTATCTCTGCCGCCAGGATCTGCTCAGCTAACATGATGAACGTCGGAATCTTATCAATAGTGGCCGTATCCGTACGTTCCAAGTAGGATTGGACGTCTGCAGCGAGGCTCGTATAAGTCATCGTTACTGCCATGATTTTACCTCATGAGTGCGCACTCGGCTTGCCTACGGATCACCAGACCTCGTAACACTTTACCACCCCCTCGAGTCCAAAGCATTAACTGCTCTTTCGCAGCTTCCCATTCTTGCGCATTAATCTTGCGCCGCAGGGTTGAGGTTTGCAGTCGTCCGACCCCCAAATTGTAACAGAAATCGACTATTGCGTTCAATTTACCCCAGTCGCGATCTTTTACCGCAAGGGCGAGCAGGACCGGACAGGCCCGAATCGCCCCTGGGGCGTAGGTATGCACAAGCTCGTTCATTAGCAACTGCTCAGCATACTCCCGCGTAACCTCAGGATCATGCTGTGTGACGCGATCGCCGCTTTGGTAATAGGTTGAGCCATACCCGATCGTCCAAACGCCTGCAGGGCATAAATAAGGCTTTGCAGAAAAGCCTTCAAAGCGCTTGCAAAGCTCCTTGGCGAGGTCGAGCTTCACGCAAGGCCTCGAGCCTTCAGGGTGCGATCAAGGAACCAGTAATTAAACGTGCCAGAGACCAGCGCAGCAAAGTCTGGCGACATGATCATCTTGAAGACTTCCTGAACCGCGAGGCCCTCGCGGGAGGCGATGATTGCGAACCAGATATGAGAGGCTGACCAAATAGCCAGAATCCAGTACGTCACCACCGGCCGGACTGAGGCCGAAAGCGATGCCACCCAGCCGCCGGCAGCCTTAGCCATCTCGGTTTGCTGATTGATGGCAGCTTCGAATGCAGCCATAACGCCAGTATCGATTGCTTTATCACGTTCGGCTCCTATTTCGGCCAGTTTCATCTCGCCGCGAATCTGCTCAAGTTCACATTGGCGGTTGAACATCGAAAGCTCGTGCTGCCGTTCATTTTTGCGGTCCAAGAACTTCAAGACCTCCGGGGCCAATCGAAACAAGCCCCCGAAGATCGTACCGAAGATGCCGCCGCCAATCATGTCAAGCATTTAGATCCCCAGGATCTTCTTAACGAACATGGCCGCGACCCCTGGACCAAGCAAGACGGCAGCAATCGTGATGTAAAGCAGCCATTCGATATGCTTCATGCGCCTGCTGCCGTCACTGAGACGTTTCTCGATGTTCTCGTAGCGTTGGGCGCAAATCGCTTCATGTACCGACAGGCGCTTGTCCAGGTCGTCGCTCATTTACGCAGCCTCTTGTTCCTCGGTCGGTACTTCCTGCAGGGGCGTCATCGGGGGCTTTGCAGCCTCCTTCATGCCTTCGATCAGTTGGTAGACCTCTTGGTACGGGCGGGTGCCCAGGTATCCAATGATTTGATTAGCAAGTTCGATGGGAATGTGAAGTTTCATGTAAACCTCTTAGGTTGGTTGATAGGACTTACCGGCGGCGATGGCTGCGTTTGTTGCCGTGAGATCACGACCATCGAACCACCCCTTTGCAATCATAAGCTCAAGATGCTCGACGTTGCGATTGACGCAGTCTTGACGATCCTTTGCTGGCTCACGTTGCATCTGCGTACCGGCAACGATGGCGTTAATTAGCCATACCGAATCGCCCATCGCTGAGAAATGGCGGTCAAGTTCTGCTTGGTTGGGTACTTCTTGAATGATTTCAGGCATGATTAAGCTCCTTTGAGGGTTGCGATTTCAGCCTTTAACTGATTGACCTGTTCAGTCAAGGCTTGAATAGCGGAAACAAGATATGGGTCAAGATTTTTCCTGAGCACTTTGAGTGGCTCACCGTTGGTCAATGCCATCATATCTTCGCTTTTGTTTGACGTATCTTCAACGACTTGGTCAGGCAAAACCTCTTCGTACTCTTGAGCGATAAAGCTCACGTCATGCTGACCCGTGAGAATGTAGTCAAACTCGGTTGGTTTTAATGCGTTGATGATTTCAAGACCGTTGGTAACTGGCTGGAAGTTAGTCTTGATGCGTCGATCTGAAGTCGTGGCCCATGTTGAGGAATTACTGCGCTGAAACCAAGAGTTAGCGGTCGAAGTAGCATTAAGTCGAGCGCCCCAATTGCCGTTTTGTGAGCCAATAACTACCTGAGAGTTGGAGGTACGGAGGTCTAAACTATCTTGATTGCCATTCCAAGCAGCCAAAATTGTGTTGTAACTCCCGGTCATGTAATAACCCGGATCAAAACCAGCACCACCACCCGGATAAGAGCCAATAAAGACGTTGCTAACAGCAGTTGTTAAACTACCTCCAGTTGAACCGGGGCCAATCAAAATATTAGATTGACCGGTTGTTATTGATCCTCCGGCGTTGTTTCCACCTATAGCCACATTACCAGAGCCGGTTGTCACGATACCCAGATTTCCTGCGCCAAGGGCTACATTGCCACTGCCTGTCGTAAGACCCTGCAAATTACCACGATCAACGCCACCCTCGGATGGGCCGATGGCAATATTTGCGCCACCACTTGATACGTTTAGTAAGACTTTATGCCCATACCCCACGTTCTTAACGCCTGAAGTAAGACTGGTAGCGCCACCCCCAACTGCGGTAATGATGTTAAAGTTTCCGGTAATAGCGGAGGCTCCGTTTCCAACACCTCCGCCCATGAATATGTTGTAAGACCCGGTTGTAACGGCCTTTCCTGCTTCATACCCAACACCGACGTTACCTGCGCCGGTGGTGTTTGAACCTAATGCAGCAGTACCTACGGCAATGTTCTGTGAACAATTACCATTGCCACCAATAGCCGCTGTACCAATAGCAATGTTGTCGCTACCAGTTTGGTTAAAGCGAAGCGGCGAGGTAAAAGCACCATCATTTGAACCAATGGCAATGTTTCTATTACCAGTGGTATTTACAAGCATTGCGGATTGCCCAATAGCCACAAGCGCAATACCTGTAGTATTTGAAACAGCCGCATTAGCACCAACCGCAGTGTTGTAGTACCCGGTGGTGTTGACTTTAAGAGCGTTATAACCAACAGCGACATTCAAATTACCGGAGGTGTTGGCTTGGAGCGTAATTGCGCCAACAGCGGTATTTTCATTGCCAGTATTAGCGGCGCCGTTCATTGCACGAGCGCCAATTGCTGTGTTGTTATTTCCGGTGTTGTTATAAAGTGCCTGATAGCCTAGTGAGGCGTTGAAGTCCCCCGTGGTTCCAGAGTACTGGGAATCCTGGCCAATGGCAGTGTTGTAGGAAGCGGTGATTTTAGACCTCAGCGCCTGATTTCCAAGCGCCGTGTTGTAGCTGCCCGTTGTGTTGGCATACATCACAGAGTTGGTTGAAGTTCCAACGCCGCCAACCGCTGTGTTTGCTTGCCCTGTTGTGTTGCTATACAAGGCACGATAACCCATAGCAGTATTGCTATAAGAACTTCCGCCGGTTGTGTTGGAGTAAAGGGCTTGATAACCAAAAGCATCCACGCTTCCAGTAGTGTTGCTGTTGCCTGCTTGATAACCAACAGCAGTGTTGCTGGAAGCGGTGGTGTTGTCGTAGAGGGCTTTGTGACCTATCGCTACATTATTAACACCAGTGGTGTTTTTACCAAGGCCACCATTACCAACAGCAATGTTGTATGACCCGCTGGTATTTGACCAAAACGGGCTATATCCCGCACCGCCATCTTCAGTTCCAATCCCTACGTTTTCAGACCCGGTAGTGATACGCATAACAGTACCGCCAACAGCGGTATTTCTTGATCCTGTTGCGCTTGTTAAAGCGGCATAACCAATCCCTGTGTTAAATGTCCCGGTAGTATTTGCATTTAATACGTTTACACCAACAGCGGTGTTATAGGCTCCGGTAGTGCTGGCCCCGGCACCATACCCAAGCGCAGTCAGATAAGGCGCAGCACCGTTCGTTGTCATCTTCCCATACACCGTCCCCAGTGTGGTGGGCGTGGCTGCGGAGCCGCCGCCAGCCTGGGCCAGGAGCGTCACGACGCCGGAAGAGTTCTTGTAGTAAAGCTTGCCATCATTGTAGTTCAGTGCAAGCTCGGCACCATTAGCGGAAGAGGTAAGGTTCGCCGCCGAAGGGACTGCGGCAGCCGTGCCACTCGCGTAGATGAGGATGGGGGTGTAGCCTGACTGTGCCATTTAGAATGCACCTCCGTAGATGCCTGTGGTTGCTGTTACCGTCGTAAAGGTTCCGGCAGCAGCCGTAGTCCCGCCGATCGTGGTGCCGTTAATCGTGCCGCCCGTAATCGCTACGCTACTTGCGTTTTGCGTAGCCATGGTCCCCAAACCCGATACGTCCGTGTTGGGAATACTGGCCGAAGCCGTGAAGGCTGAAGTGCCGTTGCCTTTAACGTATCCCGTTAAGGTTGTGGCCCCGGTACCGCCGTTGGAGACTACAAGCGTACCGGCAAGGGTCAAAGTGCCGCTGACCGTTATGGGACTACCCGAGAAGGTAAGACCCGTTGTGCCGCCATCAGCAGAGACCGAAGTGACCGTACCGCCAAAAGATGGGGTAGCAGAAACGGTAATACCGCCTGCGGTATTCGTAATCGAGACGTTAGTCCCGGCAGATAGCGTATTGAGCGTGTAGCCCGAGCCGTTTCCAATTAAAAGTTGGCCGTTAGTGGGCGTTCCCGTAACCCCGGTGCCGCCGTACCCGATACCGATCGTCGTCGCATTCCAGGTTCCTGCCGTCAGGGTTCCAACACCCGTGATGCCGGTATAAGAGCCCGTAAGACGCGCCGTGTTGAGCGTACCTGAGGAGATGTTCGAGGCGTTGGTCGTGTCCGTTGTAGCCGACGCTGCAAGGCCAGAAACCTGCCCGGAAGTGATTGCAATCGACACGTCAGTCGCAAGGGTTAGCTGCCCCTGAGCGTTGACTGTAAAGGTCGGAACCGTAGCCGCACCGCCATAAGAGTTCGCGGTAACCCCGGTATTAGTGATGCTGAACTGCGTACCGGCAAGCGTAAGACCCGTTCCCGCGCTGTAGATCTGCGCAGACGATACTTGTGCAAAGGTGATCGCGGTCGTACCGAAAGTGATTGTTCCCGAGGTATTGCAGACGTAAGTCTCACCCGCGCCGGTAAGCCCCGAGGTGACGAAGAAAGCATCACCTTCACCGAGCGCGTTGGGGTCCTTCAGGCCGTAAGAGTCGGCGTCAGTCGCACGAGTGAGTACCCAAGCGGTCGATCCGTCACCAACCGTGGTGACCGTGTAAACGCCGTTTTGGGCAGGAGCGGCTTGGTTATAAACCAGGATACGGTCGCTGACCGAAGCTGTAACCCCATCGGGCGCAAAAGCCGCCAGGGTGCCTGCGTTGGTAAGCGTGGCACCGACGCCTGCAGTGCCGTTGTTGTAGGTCGCTGTCAGTGCGCTTGGCGCTTCGTACTTGACTGGCGTGTGATAAGTGATGCCAGAGGCTGCGATCGTGTCGACATACGACTTGTTAACGATGTCGGTTGCGTTCGTCGGGGTGGTGCTGATCGTGCCCGTCGTGGTCGTGACTGAGGTAAACGTACCCGCAGCAGGGGTCGATCCGCCAATGATGGAGTTGTCAACCGTAGCGCCCGAGATCGTCGCTGCGATTGAGCCGCCGGTAATAGAGACCGAGCCTGAATTCTGCGTGGACATCGTCCCCAGGCCGGTAATGTCCGTGTTGGGGATGGTCGCACTCGCAGTCATCGCGGTAGTGCCGGTGCCCTTTACATAGCCTGTTAACGTATTAGCGCCTGTACCGCCGCTACTTACGTTCAGGGTGCCGGCTAAAACGATGTTACCGTTGGTCGGCGTGGACGGAGTGAAGCCGGTAGCACCTGCGCTAAAAGATGGAACGCCTTCAGCCAATGCAAACTGCTGCCAAGACCCCGAAGTGTAGCCTTCAAACTGCGAAAGATCTGCGTTAAAACGAAACTGTCCATCTATACCACCGGGCCTTTGCGCCGTAGTACCCTTGGGTACTTGCATCGATCCCGTACCCGGAATCACCGGATCTGTAGCAATGGCGAGAGTAGGGTTTCCGGATACCCCATTTCCGTTTGTAACGTCTATCTGATTCGCGGTCCCCGCGATTAACCGAAGTCCAGCGGTGGTGCCTGCGTTGACGAAGGGAATTCCCGAACCACCAAGATTCGCGAAAGCCGCAGCGAGACCCGTCAAAGACAATTCGGGGTTCGCCCCAGTACCATCAGCGTTGGCAACTGTAAGACCTGCGCCCGAAGTCGCTATCTGGCGTGCGACGATGGTGGAAGCTCCGGATTTTACAATAATACCTGCACCTGCGGCCTCGAGCGATCCAGAAGCACCGTTCAGTGATAATCGCAAAAAAGAAAGCGCCCCACCGTCGGTTAACCCAAGTCCGGTGTTTACCGCGAAGTAACGGCTGTTTGATAACGAAAGCTCCTGATTTACGGTCAGGAACGTTTGCGTTTGACTAGGTGTTGCAGCTATCGCACCCGTGGTAGTCTGAACGGTTTGACCATTCTGTACGACCGGAACAATTTCCGAGCCTGTGATAGCACCTGCTGGAGGCAGCTGATTAATTGAGATTTGTGCGGCCATATCAGGTGCTCGGAGTCAAGGGGTTAATATTTCCGTTGTTGCCCGGGGTGTTGTTATTCTGCGTAGAAGAGATCTGCAGATTGTTCCCTGTGCTAGTAACCAAATATTCGTTCGTATCCGCCACCGATTCGTCTGGACGAGGAAAACGCAGGTTTATCCGCTCGGTTTTTCTGGCTGGTAATCGGTAGGGGTCGAACTGGTCGGCACAGCCCTGGTCGCACACCCGAAGTCCTGGGAAATTCGGATCCTTGCGCATGACCGAATAGAAACGCTTCATCTTGCATCGATCGCAAATAGCGATTGCAAGCGAGGAGTTTCCGGTGGTATCGAGAAAGATCGGCATTATCGTGTATACACGGCGATGTTTGGTGCCCAATAAATCGGGGACTTGTCGCGCTCTTCCTGCTCGGCCTCGTTAAAATACTGGTCGGCGAGTTCTTTCAGGTACTTCGCACGGTCTACGGCGACTCCAGGGAGCGAAAGCGACATATGCTGCGCGAGCATGTACTGAATGGCCAAGCACCACCGATCGGGGATCTCGAGCGTGTTCGAAAGCTTACCTACATCTTGGACAAGCCGCGAGTACCAGACGGTCATCTGAATAAAAGCATCGCTCGGCGTTGGCCACAAGTAGAGCGTGGGCTTCGGGATCGTGCGATCGAACCAATATTGGTAGGGCTGGTTCGCGGTGAAGTTTTTATTTGGCAAGTTCGTGTAGTCGTCGCGGTTCAAACGAGCCATCTGAATCTCTCGGCTATTATTACCCAGGTAGAACTCTCTAAGTGCAAGCGTGGTACCTCCGGAGGCCCGGACGCGGTATCCGGTGACATCCTGCCCTGGATCTATATCGGTCCAGAGCCACTGATTATCGGTGACGGTCACAGTCCCCAGGTCTTCGAGCGTATTCCAGGTCACTCCGAGATCGTTCGAGTATTCGAGAATCAGCGTCCAAACCGCATCACCACCCCCTGAAACATAAGGGAGAAGTCCGATTGAGCCTATGTATTCGGGGTTTCCTGAACCGTACTGGACTGAAATATTACCATTCGGCGACGTTTGCTGGCAGAAGGTGCTAGTATCACTATCGAAAGCAAAAGCCACCGTCCCACCCGCTGAGGTCGCGTACGTACCTGAGGGCCGATTCATCGTGCGGTAGAGCACATTCAGTGCATCGTTCGAGCCCAACGGTAATTCGTATTGGTATTGGTCAGGCTTGAGGCCGATCACGATCTTGTCGATCGCCCAATACTGGATGCCTTTGTTTATCAGCGCCGAGAGCAGAAAGGTGAGATTCTGCTTGGCGGATCGAGTCTGTTCGTTGGTAAGCTCTTCCGCGAGTTTACCGCACTTGCGAGCACCCTCGTCTATGAACTCTTGAACTGTTACTATTGTGGTGCCGACTGTACCCGAAGTCGTCATGAAAGTCCTTTACCATCCGGGGCATTTCCACCTGCGGAGACTTGCCTTGGCTCGTGGTGCATCACCCGATGCGTTCTTCACGACACCCGACATTCTAGCACAGAAACTATCCTTGCGTGAACCCCCTTGGGGCTGTGGGGCTTTCAAGTTCGATCCGGTTTCCCGGTTGTATTTAGCTCTTCCTTTTGCCGTGAGTCCTGCGCCCTCGGATGTCGCCAGCTTTTCGCCACGTCCGATAGCGAGTGAAACACCGCCGCGCTTGAGCTTAGCAGTCTTCGCGGAATCTCGGAAAGCCTCATCCGTTGGAGCACCAGCAGAACCGGGCTTACGCATTTTCTCGCCAGAGCCTTCAGCGATTCTAGCACGTTTCGCGTTGATATTGGCATAAAGACCACCTCCGGCCATCTTTTCGGGAAGCTTCCCGTAAGACTTCCCTTTGACGTTACTAGCAGTATACTCAGCAGCAACCATAGACGGGATTCCGACCTTTTTGGCGAAAGCGGGATTGTTCTCCGCCGCCTTCATCAGTCGAAATTGAGCCTTGGATTTGGCAGGCATAACCTACCCGCAGAATATGGTGATTGCTGCATTAGTAGGCAGCGTTGCATGAATATCTGAATTAAAACGTATTCCATTACCAGGAATTATGGTCGAAATAATAGCGGTATTCGTCGTTAAATTAAATCTTAACCTAACGGTTCCTGCAGCGCCACCGTCACGGAGGACGATCTCGCCAGCCACACCTCCGGGTCCTACTTGATAGCCGCCGAGGTTAGTGGCCCCACTATACACGGTTCCCGTTGCATCTGCGTGGGCCGAAAAAACATTTGTTAAGGTGCTCATCGCTTACCCCAGAGTTAGTGGGGGCCGAAGCCCCCGACTATTAACAAGCTACCTTACCGCCCCTCTTGAACGTCCCAGCTTCCTGGGAGATCGCGACAGGTTCAGAAGGTGCCTTTTTCGGCATCGCTACGGGTTTGCCTGAATCAACAAGACCCCCCGTAGCGTAGCACTTTTTTGTGGCACCACCTTTCTCATAAGCCATACCACCACCCATCATACCCTTTGCCTTGGCAAGAAATGCTGGCACTTTTTTGCCATCTTTCTTGACCATAGCCATGCCACCTTTCCTGTAACCGCCAGCGTTACCCATCTTAACGTCGCCAGTCGGGGCCGAATTGTGATCGGGCTTGGCCCCCACCACCTTCGTCGTCTTCTTGGTCATCGTCTTGATGATGCCGCCATTTTTGAAACCGCCCTGCCCGTCTACCACACCGCCGGTAGCGTACTCGCCCGGTTTCGTCGACTTAGCGACTCCGCCGGTCCTCAACCCCTTATGGGCTTTTGAGGCAGGTTTCCCTGCATGCGCCTTGAGTGCCTCCAATGCGCCACCCTTCTTACGCATCATCGGACGCCCCATTGGCATCGCGGGAGCGGGAGCGGGTCCAACACGGGGTACCGAAGCTGCAGCGGGAGCCGGAGTCTTCGCCATGCGACGAGCCGCCATAGCTTTAGCTGCTGCGGGGTTTCCCATTGGGGTGGTCGGAGGGGGAGTACCCGCTAAAGCGCCCATCGCGCCACCGATTGCTTTTCCCATGGGCTTGTGCCCCATTTCGCCGCCTTCCTTCATGAGCCGCTTATGAGAAGCTGAGCCTCCCTGTTTAAGCTTCAGCATGACTGAAGGCTCGGTAGTCATCATTTTGACCATTGGTTTGAATTGGCCCATGATGTCCCCTTACGCGAAGGATTTGTAAACGATCGTTACACGAGCCGCGCCAGCGGAAGCGGCAGTACCCGTTTGGCTGAAAGTCACAGTAGCGTAGTCCACGTCACTGTTTCCAACATCCGCCCAAGCGCTGTACACCCCAGTGGTAGCCACCGAAGCACGACCCGCTGATCCTACCGAGGTCGCGGCGACAAAAGCCGCAGCAGATCCGGTTTTTCCTACCGTAACGGTGTTGGTGGTCCCTGCGTTAAATGCCGTAGTCACGTCGATATTAATATCCACGATCTGTGCATTTTTCGGAAGAGTTCCAATCGTTACCGCAGAAGTATCGGTATAAGCAATAGTGGTCGTGATCGCGGAAAGTACTCCCGCGATGTTAGTCACCGAATTGTTGTACGCCATCGTCTTTCTCCTTGAAGACGAGGGAGCTTTCGCTCCCTCTTAGGTTTAGACGCCTGAAGTGCCGTACATGGCTCGGGGATCGGTGAAACCGACGTCGTAACGCTCGGTCGCCTTGTAGCGCATCGAGTCAGTTTCGAAATCGCCTTCCATCGTCTTCTCAAGCGCACGACGCATCATGAGCTTCATGCCTTCCGGAGCATCGGTCTGTACCCACCAAGCCGTGGCGGAGGTAAGACGCGAAAGAACTGCGGCACCCTCGTCGAGCAAGCCAATCGACTTGACCGGGTTGATGTCGTTGTTCGCGGTACCTGCACGGAGCACGGACTTGAGCAACACTTCGGCCTGGAAGACGTTACCGGGTGCTACCACCAACTGGCGGGGCACGAGGCGAATCTTCTTACCGTTGTTATCCACGGCCTGACGGACCTGGATCAACATCTGCTCAAGCGAGGTCTGCGAAAGGTTTGCAGCGGTCGTCAACTGGTTACTAAAGGTACCATTAACGATCGGGTGTGATGTGTTGATAAGCGACACACCATCACCACCTGGGTAGGAACTGTTGAAAGCACGGTTAAGCACGTTCGCCGAAAGCGTCTCTTTGGTCTCGATTAAAGACTGTGCGAGGTGCTTGGCGTAAACCTGACCGATCCGGATGTGGTCGCCGTCTTCCACGAGCACTTTGGTCAGCGCGAAGGCCAAGCCATAAACGTTGTACACGTAGCGCTTCAGGAAGAGCACGCCGCCCTGCTGATAGGTCACCGGAGTGCCATCAGGCAGTTGGGGTGCGGCACCAAATCCGTACAGGACTGGTTCTTCGTGGTAATTACGAGGAATGCCTTGTTCCTCGCGGAAGACTCTCGACCACTCGTCCTTGCGTTGCTCGTAAATACCGTCGAAGCATTCGTTAAGGATAGGCTCGACTATCGACCGAAAGTCGGTACTGCGCATCGGGGCTGCCATTTCTTAGCCCTCCTTAGATAGCGTTAGAAGCGGCAACGTACTGGCTCTTCGAAATCTGAGCACGTACGATGACGAAATTGTCGCCCCAGGCATTGTCCGGGTACGGCGCGATGTCGATAATACGCATTTGTGCGTTATTACCGGAACCGGCGAGCGTGTTGGACAGTGTGCACTGCGAGAGACCCGTGGTGGTGGAACCCGCCGTTGTATTGCTCAGGTCAGCCTCATCACCGATCGAGGTCTGGGCAAGGGTGCCGTCAGCCTGGATCTCGTACACGATGTTGGGGTCCTGGTAATAATAGGCGACGACCGAGCCCACCTGGAACGATTCACTGGCTGGCCAGTAATTCGAAACCCGGCGACGACCGGTAGAATCGGTCCACTCGACACCAGCGAAAGCGCCCAAGAAGGCGTCACCAGCGGCAGCGACCACGATGTAACCACCGGTGTTCATTTTCACGGGCTGACCCTTGAGAATGGTGGTGGCATAACCTAAAGAAACGTTTCCGGAAGTGGAAACGGCCTGAATACCGTTGGCAAGCGCGGCAGCTCTGTCCAGACCCGACGGGTGAAATGCTGGACGCAAGCCAAACGGAGCAGATGTTGCAGACATCGATATCTCCTAAATAAAGTATCCGTCAGTTAAACACTGGAACGGGACGTACTTCATCCATGGAGGCAATGCCATCACCTTCAAGACTGCCGAGAGATCTACCGCGCGAATCTCGACCCAATTGCTGCTCAGCCTGAATTCGGATTTTGTCCGCTTCGTCTTGGGGAGCGTAGTGGTGAAATTCTTCCATGATCCCTTGGTAAATCTCTTCCGGGATCTTGTACAGTAGCATTTCGTTACAAGCGATAAAGCCTTCGTGTTCCCCTGCTTTCACTCGGTAATTCTCAAAGCCAGGAACTTCCTCGGGTTTTACCGGCGTGTAACCCATCCGCAATCGCTTGTGGATTGGATCGTAGCCATTGGTGGAGGAAAGCCAACAAAGATGAAACCCCGGAATTCCGGGTGGTTTGGGGAGGGATTCTTGCATCCACTCATCTCTGAACATCCTACGACGTTCGCGGCTGCTTGCCAAGCTCTCGTCAGCTGCCTTTCTTTCGTCCTGCATTGCGCGGGACTCGCGGCCACCTGCCGAAAGATTCTTTTTGAGTCGTTCGTCTCTCATATCAACTACCCCTTGTACCGTGCATACGGTCGTATTCCATGTATTTAGCGATCATTTTCTTGCGTTCAGCGAGATTGTCCCACCGCCCTGCTTCTTTGATTGCTAAAACCCGTTCTGGCGACAGATGAAAACCCGCATTACTATCGTTGCGATTGCCATGAGCAGATTCTCTTCCTGAGCCAGTAACCACGGAACGAGGTCTCCGATTGGATGACGAACGGTCATCGTTGGACGAATTGTACCTGTGAGGCAGGTATTTTGTCAATCTATTATCCAGCTCCTCCCAGTAATCGGGGGTCTTCGGATCCCAGCCCTCTTTGGTCAACTGCTCGTCGATCTTGGTGGTGATCTGCGAGTCCATATCCCGCCCGTTGGGATCGTACCAGTCGTTCCGAGCCATCCAATTCGAGGCATGCTTTTTGAGCGTCGGATCCGGCGCTTGCGGCACATTCGAATTCGGACCTTGCTGCACCGCTTTACGCTTCAGCGCCTCGAGCGCTTCCGCTTGACGCCTCGCCTCATACCACGCCTCTTGGGCTTCAGCCAGACCCGCACCGTCCGCCTGCTCGGTCGCCTCTTTGATTTTCATCTTGGCGTACGTCATCCGGACCTGCGAGTCTTCGATCGCTTTATCGAGTCGCGCAAGGTCCGATCCTGCAGTCTTTCGTTCGAGGACCGCCAGCCGTTCGGCCATTCGCTCGTTCTCGCGGCGTAGCGAATTGATAACGTGGCTCGACTCCTCGATTTTCGCTTTGGTCAAGCGCTTTTTAAGATGCCGCTCTTCACGCCTTGCCGCCCGAATCGCTTCTCTTTCCGGATCGACGTCATCAGCATCGTCCGAATCCGCACTAGCATTAGCGCGCTCAAAACCATTTTGCACCCCGATTTGCTCGAGTTTTTGCTCAGTGTTTATCTCCTCGGGCGTCACCATCTCGACGATTGCCGAGCCGTCGGGAGCTTCGGAGACCTGCATCTCCGCCTTCTCGGTCGCATTCATAGGAAGGCCCTCACTTTCAAGGGGTCACTCGTGACCTTGGAGATCACTTCGTGGTCGTTAAATATCGAGAACAGCGCGGTTTCACCGAGCTTCGGGTCGCCGTACACGACTTCCCACCGGTCACCACCCCATTTGGGCATTCTAACGAAGTCGCCCACCTCCACCCAATTGCCTTCTGGCCAGGGTTCGAGTGTGTCGCGCTTCCGAAATGCCAGCGGTCCAATCGCTATCACCTTCGCGACTTGATTGTTCCATTTCTCGGTCTCTTTCGTTTCTTCCACGATAAGTAGCCCAGCAGAGGTCACGGTCTTGCGGGTTTGACGCCACTGGACCAAAATACGACCACCTACGGGTACGGCACCGGGGTCAACAGCAGGAAATGCTTCCCGCAAAGCGGCTTCATTCGAAGCCTCCGGTAAATCAGTCATCGGGATCCTCTTCCTTTAAAAGATTATTTAAAATGTCCAAAGCTTTTTCAAGCCCTTGATTCTGTCCAACTAGGCGTTGGTAGGCCTCAAAAGTCGCAGGAGTTCCTGCGGCCATTGCATCGCGCAAGCGTTGTTGCTCGTACTTCAGAGCCTCGACGAAGTCCGAGACGTAACGCATGCTTTACTTCTTTTTCATAGAAGACAGCGCACCGCCCGTTGACTTC
>Ga0194130_10000762_pt1 | contig 56815 bp, 59 predicted proteins | sample TA2KigsurfametaG_FD_160084 | JGI IMG/M metagenome (GOLD analysis project Ga0194130, IMG submission 160084) | Freshwater microbial communities from Lake Tanganyika, Tanzania - TA2015050 Kigoma 12 surface | ecosystem: Environmental > Aquatic > Freshwater > Lake | place: Tanzania: Lake Tanganyika...
AGGGCCGGGAAATCCTGCGCAGCCCCCTGCAGGACTTCAGCCGCGGGCAGCCCATCAGCACCGTGAGCTACCCGGAGGGGTCCTGCTCGCCGGTGGGGGTCACCCTGCGGCGGGCCATGGGCCGGATCGGGGAGCAGCGCTACAACCTTCTGTTCAACAACTGCGAGCATTTCGCCCACTGGTGCAAGACGGGCCGGCACCGCAGTGCCCAGGTGGAGGACTGGCTGCACACCGGCAGCCTCGGCGCCCTGGCCCTCGGCCAGTTCGTGCCGGCGGCCCTGCTCACCGGGGCGCGGGTGCTGCTGCGCCAGGGCCAGTCCCTCACCGAGACCCTGGCCAGCGGCCTCGACCCCGAGCAGCTGGCCCGGGGCCGCGAACTCGCCCGGCGCAGCCTGGAGCAGCTCGATGGCCTGCGCCAGCGGCTGCAGGAGCGCCTGGAGGAGGAGCTGGCCCGGGCCGAACGGCGCTGGGGCGAAGGGGATGGCCCCATCACCGCGGGCAACGACCCCTTCGAACGCCTGCGCCTGGCGGGACAGAACCTGGCCGACCAGCTGGCCGCGGTGGAGGAGATGGAGGACAGGCTGCAGCGACTGCTGGAGCCGGCGGGCCCCGATCCGACCGAAGACGGCCCGCCTTAGGCTCCCTATCCGGTCAGGGCAGGGTGCATGGTCCAGGCCTACGAGCCCCTTCATCACAAGTACAGGCCCCAGCGCTTCGACCAGCTGGTGGGCCAGAAGGCCGTGGCCGACACCCTCAGCCAGGCCCTGCTCCAGAACCGCATCGCCCCGGCCTATCTGTTCAGCGGCCCCCGGGGCACGGGCAAGACCTCCAGCGCCCGGATCCTGGCCCGTTCGCTCAATTGCCTGGCCAGCCCGGGACCGACCCCGGAGCCCTGCGGCCGCTGCCAGCTGTGCCTCGACATCGCCGCCGGCAACGCCCTTGATGTGATCGAGATCGACGCCGCCTCCAACACCGGCGTCGACAACATCCGGGAGCTGATCGAACGGTCCCGCTTCGCCCCGGTCCAGGCCCGCTGGAAGGTCTACGTGGTGGACGAGTGCCACATGCTCTCCACCGCCGCCTTCAACGCCCTGCTCAAGACCCTGGAGGAACCGCCGCCGCGGGTGGTGTTCGTGCTGGCCACCACCGATCCCCAGCGGGTGCTGCCCACCATCCTGAGCCGCTGCCAGCGTTTCGATTTCCGCCGCATCCCCCTCGAGGCCCTGGTGGGGCATCTGCAGTGGATCGCCGCCGAGGAGTCCATCGGCATCACCCCGGAGGCCCTGCACCTGGTGGCCCAGCGCTCCCAGGGGGGTCTGCGGGACGCCGAGAGCCTGCTCGACCAGCTCAGCCTGCTGCCGGCGCCGATCGCCGCCGACGCGGTGTGGGACCTGCTGGGGGCGGTGCCGGAGGTGGAGCTGCTGCAGCTGGCCGAGGCCATGGCGGCGGCGGATCCCCTGCTGGTGGTGGAGGGCTGCCGCGAACTGCTGGACCGGGGGCGGGAACCGGCCGCCGTGCTTCAGGGGCTGGTCAGCCTGCTGCGGGATCTGCTGCTGGCGGGGGTGGCGCCCGACCGGTTGGAGCTCACGAGCGTGACACCCGAGCTGCGGCCGCGGCTGCCGGAGGTGGCGCGCCGGATCGGCAAGGCCCGCCTGCTGCGGTGGCAGTCCCAGCTCAAGGGCAGCGAACAGCAGCTACGCCACAGCGTGCAGCCGCGGCTATGGCTGGAGGTGCTGCTGCTGGGCCTGCTCGCCGAACCGGCCACCGTGGCCGCCGCTCCCGCCGCCCCCCCGGCGGGGCCGCACCCGCCCGGCGCCGAAGGCCAGCGGGTCGCCCGCAGCCCGGAGCCCGCGGGGGCCGCTGCGCCATCCCCACCGCCGGCCCCGCTGGCACCGACCCCGGCCATGACCCCGGCACCGACCCCGGCGGATCCGGCGACCGCCCCGGGGAGTGCGGGGCCCGCCAGCGAGGATCTGGCCGAGCTGTGGCAGCAGATCCTGGCCGGGTTGGAACTCCCCTCCACCCGGATGCTGCTCTCCCAGCAGGCCCAGCTGCTGCGGCTGGATGAGCGGCGGGCGGTGGTGCGGGTGGCCGGCACCTGGATGGCCATGGTTCAGAGCCGCCTGCCCCTGCTGGAGAAAGCGGTGGCCAGTGCCCTGGGCAGTCCGCGGCAGGTCTCCCTTGAGGCGGGGGGAGACAGCATCGGGCCACAGCCGACGACCAGCCAGCCTCCACCGGCCCGAACAGCCCCTGCCCCTGCCCCTGCCGCCAGCCAGACACCCCAGGCCAGCGGCACGCTCGCCGCGGACCGGCCAGTGGCGACCCCGCCACCAGTGGCAGCGCCGTCGCCAGTGGCAGCGCCGGTCGTCAGGGAGGAGGCCCGCGAGACCAGGGCGGCACCACCCGCCACCAGCTCCGCTGCGATCGATACGCAGGCCAGTCGGCTGGCCGAATTCTTCAACGGTGAAGTGATCAGCGGCATCATCGGAGATCCTGAATGAAGGATCCTTCTTGAATGGAATCCTCTCCCGGAGAGACAACAGGACCCTGACCGAACGCAACGCAGAACAGTCCATCCCTGCCGGCTGATCGCCAGGGGTCATCGGATGACCGGGAAGATCCTGGTTCGTCCAGAGTTGATGCGTCAGGCGATGGCAAACAATGGGGTGGCGTTTGCCCTTCATGGACCCCCGAACACCCGGGCGAGCCGCGAACGCAAGGTCTGCGTCAAGGCGGACCCCATGGAATCGGGTTCCATCGGTTTGTGGCCCGGATAGAACCGCTGATAATCCTCCGCATAGATCTCGGCGACCCTCTGCCTGAGCCTGCGCTCCTGGCGGGAGGAGAGCCGCTTCAATGGGGAGTCAGGGCCGTTGGCCTTCGGCAGGACCAGGGCCCTGCCCAGGCGCTGGGAGAGCACCTGCATGAGATCAGAAAGGTGCTCAAAATAGAAGACATTCACCGTCGCAGAACCTTCCAGAAAGCTTGACTGGGGCCTGAGATGCAGCAGATCATGAGAGGCAGCGAGCTCCACATACTGCTCGAAATCGAGGGCATGCAGGTCAAGGCCGTAGTACCACTTCGCAAAATCAGCCATGGCCGGTCCTTGCGCCGGAAGGATGAAACAAGGCGCGTCCAAGGATCGCGGACCACGGTGAAAACCCAGCTATCTCGAACGAAATCAGGATGCAACTTCTCAACTTCAGCCAAGCGAAGATGCTGGAGGAACTGGGAGCTCAACTCCAGCTTCATCAGGTCGGGAGAAGCGAGCCTGCCAAAGCAGACACCTGGATTCTCAATGGCAGGATTCAGGTCGAGCCCAAGGGCCAACTCGATCGATGTGCCAGCGGTTTTGGGAATATGGATGAATGTGATTCCTGGTTCACGGAATAAAGGCATGACCAGCTAAATGGGAAATACCGATTTTCAGAATCGTATCATATTTTAATTGCCCGACCCAACCCAGATTGGATCATCAGATCGATCATCGTCACCATGGGGACTGACGGGATGCCCTGATGACATCCCACTCAGAGACCATTCAGGACGTCAGGTCCAGGGTGCAGAGCATCTGGAACGCCACCCCATCAGAGAGGGCGTCATGGTGACGATTCACACCCGACCTGTTTCCGCAGCGAATCCGGGCTCCTCGTCCGAGATTTCTGCCTCGGCCTCCACATCATGGGCTTCCAACGTTTCACCCAGATGAAGCGTCTTCACCCAGACCAGCTTCTTGGGAAGCAACGCCATCTTCAGGGTCACCCAGGGGATCACCAGGAACCAGTGGACCAGGTAGATGATGCCCAGGCCGGCGCTGAAGGGGTTCATGGCCGGCAGGGGCGGCCCCTCGGACGGCCGGCGGCAGCCGGTGGCGATCGCCATGCCCGAGAGGGCCAGGGCCACGATCGAGAACGGCCACATGGTGGGGGCCGTGCGGGTGATCAGGGTGCCGATCAGGTCGGCGCTGGCCACCACCGGCAGCACGTACTGCAGCAGGAAGAAGCAGGTGAGATCGAGCTTCTGGTTGAACCCCAGCCGGTTGGAGACCAGGCCGGGGCCGTAGTCGAAGAAGCGCTGCAGGCCCCCCTCGGCCCAGCGCTGGCGCTGGCGCCAGAGGGCCGGCAGGGTCAGCACCGCCTCCTCCTGCACGGGCGGGTCCCAGACCACCCCGATCGGCAGGCCTTCGAGCAGCAGGCGGAAGCTCAGGTCGAGATCGTCCGTCACCGTGTCCTCGTTGAAGCCCCCGACCTTGAGGAGCGCCTCCCGCGACAGCAGCTGGCCGTTGCCCCGCAGTTCGGCCACGCCGCCGTTGGCCAGACGCCCCTCCTGGATCATGGCGTCGAAGGCCATCTCCATCGCCTGGGCGGTGGTGAGCAGGTTGGTCCCGGCATTGGCCACCGCCTTGCGCAGCTGCACCGCCGCCCAGCCGCCGGCCTCCGCCCAGGGAACGAGGCGCTCCAGCACATCCGGCTGCAGGTCGGCATCGGCGTCGAGCACGAGCATCCAGCGGCCGGCCAGTTGCTGCAGCACCAGATTCAGGGCCCCCGACTTGCCGCCGCCCGCATCCCGGGGTCGGCGCAGCACCCGCAGGAAGGGGTGGCGTCCCTGGAGCTCGGCCAGCAGCTCGGGCGTGCGGTCGTCGCTGCCGTCATCGACCACCCACAGGGCCAGCTGGCCCGCGGGCCAGCGCAGGGCGGCGATGCGCTCCACCAACCGGGCGATCACCGCCTGCTCGTCACGGGCGGCGACCACCACATCAACGGCCGGGCAGGTGCCCACCTCGCCCGCCGCCGGTGCCGCCGCCGCGGGCGCATCGCCCGGGCGGCGGCGGAAAGCCTGCAGCAGAACGGTCCGAAGGCTGTAACCCCCGAGCAGGGTCGCCAGGGTGAGGGCCGGCACCAGGCTGCGGCCCGGGGGCAGCCAGTGGGGGGCGATTCCCACCAGGCCGCAGCAGGCGAGGAACAGGGCCGCCTTGGCACGGCGTTGGTCGCTGCCACTGCCGCTGGGACCGCTGCTGCCACTGCCGCTGGGACCGCTGCTGACACTGCCGCCGGCAGCCATGGTGAACCTCATCCAGGCGGAGACTCTAGGGGGAATCGCCGCCGGCTCCCAGGGGCTGGAGGGAGGTGCCCGGGTAGTAATGCGCCAGGATCCGCCGCGCACTCCAGCCGCGACCGGCCAGGTCGATCGCCCCCGCCTGGGAAAGACCGGCCCCGTGGCCGAAGCCCCCACCGGTCAGCTGCCAGGCCCCCTCACCCTCCGGCCGCAGGGTGAACAGGGTGCTGGGCAGGGTGCGCAGGGTGCGGCGGATCGCATCCAGCCGCAGCACCGTGCGGCCCCCGGTTCCCTGCACCTCCAGGGCCAGCACCCGGCCGCTGGGGCCCCGGGCCAGCACCTTCAGGGCGGTGGGCCGTCCCACGCCCCGCTCCGGCCCGAGGGCAGCGGCGACCTGGGCCGCCGTGAGCCGCCGCTGCCAGCGGAAGACGGGATGGTCGGCCCCCCAGGCGGCCTGGCCGTCCCGCAGCAGCGTCGGCAGGGCGGCGGCCGCCAGGGGCACCGGGAAGCGGGTCTGGAAGGGGGCGGGGCCGTCGGGGAAGGGGTTCAGGTAGGGGACCGGCGGCCCGTTCCAGGCCTCCTGGTAGGCGGCGCTGATGCCGCCGTTGCTGGCGTGGTACACGGCGTGGATCGGCCCATCGGCACCCATCAGCACGGCCAGCCAGGTGGCGGCGATGGCCTGGCGCACGGCAGCGCCGGCGTCGCGCGGGTCGCTGTACACCTGGCACTGGGTGTCGGCGCAGAGGTGGTAGCCATCCGCCGCGAAGCGGTGCTGGTTGCGCACCGCCCAGGTGCGGGCCAGCACGGCCTGGGCCTCGAGGGCCGCCGCCGGCACCCCGGCTCCGATCTCATGGGGCACCACACCCTCCAGATAGCGCTCCAGGGGGACCTGCTCCACCAGGCTCCAGCCGCCGTGGGCGTCGCTCAGCAGCTGGAAGGGGCCGGCGAAGACCCCCCGATCCCAGAGCAGGCCGCCGGGGGCCTCGATCCGGATCGGCCCGGCCAGGGGCACCGTCCCCTGGGCCCGGCGCAGCTCCAGGCCGACCCGCTCGCTGACGGTCCGCTCGTAGCTCCCCAGCCGCAGCCCCTCGGGAAGTCCGGCGGGATCGGGGGCACCGGCGGGGGCCCACACCTCCCAGTCACGGGGCCGGGCGATCACCGCCGCCACCCCCATCGAACGCCAGAGCCCGGCCGCCTGCTCGGCGCTCTCGAAACTGGCAAACGGACCCAGCACCCGGCGCCGCAGCGTCACGGGCCCGGGCAGCAGCTCCCGGCGCCAGTGCAGCGCCAGGGAGGGGGCCTGGAAGCGCTGGCCGTTGGCGTCGATGAGGGTGAGCAGGCCGCCGTTGCCGCGCAGGCGCAGGGGCGGGGCCACGGCGGCCTCCCCGGGCGCCGGACCCAGGCGGGCGGCCAGGGCCACCGCCAGCACCGGACGGGCCGCCGTGACCGGCTCGGGACGGGCCACCGGCCAGTGCATCAGGCTGGTCTGCCCGGGGGACGGGGCGTCCGGAGGGGGCGGCGGCGACAGGGCTGGCGGCCCCTGCTCGGCCCGGCAGCCGACCGGGAACAGCAGCGCCGCGGCCAGCAGCAGCCGGGGCAGGACGCAGGGACGCAGGGCCATCGAGGGGGCGGGGGGTTGGAGGAGGGTTCACCCGCGTCGTAGTGTGCTTGTTTGTGCCTGCGCCTACCGAGATGCCGAAGCTCAAGACCCGCAAAGCGGCCGCGAAGCGGTTCAAGGCCACCGGCACCGGCAAGTTCATGCGCCGGCGTGCCTTCCTCAACCACCTGCTCGATCACAAGAGCCCCAAGCGCAAGCGCTATCTGGGGACGATGGCGGTGGTCGATGAGCGCGACCACGACAACGTGGCCCGGATGCTGCCCTACGCCGGCTGAGTCCGGCCGGGCTCCCTCCGGGGTTCCCGCTTCCCTCTCTTTTCTCACCCACCCACCGCTCACCTCCCATGGCCCGCGTCAAGAGGGGCAACGTCGCCCGCAAACGCCGCAACAAGATCCTTCGCCTCGCCCGCGGCTTCCAGGGGAGCAACGGCAGCCTGTTCCGCACCGCCAACCAGCGGGTCATGAAGGCCCTCTGCAATGCCTACCGCGACCGTCGCCGCCGCAAGCGTGACTTCCGCCGCCTCTGGATCGCCCGGATCAACGCCGCCGCCCGCATGAACGGCCTCAGCTACAGCAAGCTGATCGGTGGCCTCAAGCGGGCCGACGTGCGCCTGAACCGCAAGATGCTGGCCCAGCTGGCCGTGGCCGATCCCGCCAGCTTCACCGCCGTGGCCACCGCGGCAGGCCACTGACGCCGTCCCCCCAGCACCGACCGTCCGGCCGGACACGATGACCGATCTGCTGCCCCAGGCCTACCTGCTCGGCCTGATCGCCCTGCTGGGCGTGGCCGCCATCGTGGTCGGCCGCCAGATCCTGCGGGTGCGGCGCGATGAACTCGCCCTGGCCCGCCTCGGCGGCAACGACAAGGCCGCTGGCGGCCCCAGGGATGCCTCCACCCTCTATGAGCTGGCCTCGGTCCAGCTGCGCAAGCGGCTCTACGCCGAGGCCCAGGTCAACCTCAAGCAGGCCCTGAAGCTGGCCGACGCGGAGAACGCCCCGGCCGAGGCGCGGGCCCTGATGGAGAACGCCCTCGGCTTCACCCTGGCGGCCCAGAACAATTACAGCGCCGCCGTGCGCCACTACCGGGCCGCCCTGCGGGCCAAGGCCGAGTATCCGGTGGCCCTCAACAACCTCGCCTTCGCCCTCGAAAAGCAATCGAAAGCCGACGAGGCCCGCAACCTCTACGAGAAGGTGCTGCAGCTGGAGGCCACCAACAAGACGGCCCGCAAGCGGCTCTCGATCCTGGAGCGGCGCAGCGGCCAGCAGGCGGGCGAGAACGGCAAGGCCTCCTGAGACCCAGCCCGGCCGGGCTCACCAGAGGCCGCGCACAGGGGCGGGCTCTCCGGCGGCGGGAGCCTGGGCGGTGCGCTCAGGCACCAGCTGCAGCCGCCCGCCGGGGGTGGTGAGCCGGGGCGCCCGCCAGCCGCTCAGGGACAGGCCCTGCACGCTCTGAAAGGCGCCACCGGGCTCTAGGGCGCCGCCGAGGGGATCCCCCAGCACCAGCAGGTCGAGCTGGTCGGACTTGGCATTGAGATTGCCCTGCACTGGAGATTCAACCCCGCCGATGGCCATCGCACCGCGCAGGTCCACCATCTGACCGATCGGGGTGGCCCCGTCGATCCGCAGCTGCACGGGCACGGCGGGCCCGCCGCTGAACGACTGATAACGGCCGCTCCAGCGACGGGGCATCTGCTCGGCGATCAGCCGGGCCCGGGCGATCGGATCGAAGGTCTCCACCTCACCGTTGGTGCCGCCGTCCTGGTTGATGGCCTTGATCTCGGGGGCGGTGAAGGGCACGAACCCATCGGCCGGCAGGGGGCTGGCGGCAAGCAGGGGGCTGGCGGCGAGCAGCAGGGGCACGGCGGCCAGAGGCACCGGCATGGCGTGGGTCTCGGGGGCAGAAGGCAGACTAATCGGGATGCGCCCGTGCGCCGCAGGCCCCCGACCGTGACCGCCATCGCCCCCCTGACCTCCCGCGACGATCTGGTGATCGCCGGCCGTCGCTTCCGCAGCCGCCTGATGACCGGCACCGGCAAGTACCCGAGCCTGGAGGCCATGCAGGCCAGCCTGGAGGCCAGCGGCTGCGAGATCGTCACCGTGGCGGTGCGGCGGGTTCAGAGCGGCGCCCCGGGCCATGGCGGCCTGATGGAGGCGATCGACTGGAGCCGCATCTGGATGCTGCCCAACACGGCCGGCTGCGCCACCGCCGAGGAGGCGGTGCGGGTGGCCCGGCTGGGCCGGGAGCTGGCGCGCCTGGCGGGCCAGGAGGACAACAATTTCGTGAAGCTGGAGGTGATCCCCGACTCCCGCCACCTGCTGCCGGACCCCTTCGGCACCCTCGAGGCCGCCGAGCAGCTGGTCAAGGAAGGCTTCGCCGTGCTGCCCTACATCAACGCCGATCCCCTGCTGGCCAAGCGGCTGGAGGAGGCCGGCTGCGCCACGGTGATGCCGCTGGGATCCCCGATCGGCTCGGGCCAGGGCATCCGCAACGCCGCCAACATCGCCCTGATCATCGAGAACGCCCGCGTGCCGGTGGTGGTGGATGCGGGCCTGGGGGTTCCCAGCGAGGCCGCCCAGGCCATGGAGATGGGCGCCGATGCCCTGCTGATCAACAGCGCCATCGCCCTGGCGGGCGATCCGCCGGCGATGGCACGGGCGATGGCCCTTGCCACCGAGGCCGGTCGCACCGCCCTGCTGGCGGGCCGGCTGCCGCAGCGGGCCGAGGCCCGGGCCAGTTCCCCGCTGGATGGCCGTGTGACGAACCATTGACGATCGGGCCGATCGCCGGCCCACTCCATAGGGTTTGCCGCAAACCGATCCCCAGCCATGCAGGTCACTGAAGAAGACGGCGGCAAACTGAACGCCTTCGCCAAGGAGCCCCGCATGGTGCTCCAGGAGGAGGGCGAGACCAGCGGAGCCAACCGGATGCTGCTGATCGGCGGCCTGGTGCTGGTGGCCGTCATGGTGGCGGTGGCGGCCGGCATCAGCTGAGGCCGGTGGGGGCCTCTGAGGCCTGTAGTAGCTTGCCCGTCTGAGCAACTGCTCGTTCAGGAGTCTGGGGTGAAGGTTCTCGTTCTCGGCGGCGACGGCTTCTGTGGTTGGCCCTGTGCCGTGAACCTGGCGGAAGCCGGACACGACGTCGTCATCGTCGACAACCTGAGTCGACGCAAGATCGACATCGACCTGGGCGTCGAGTCGCTGACGCCCATCGCCACGATCCACGACCGGCTGCGGGCCTGGGAACAGGTAGGCGGCCGGGCCATGTCCTTCGTGCACCTGGACATCGCCCGGGAGTACGACCGGCTGCTGGATCTGCTGCGCAGCGAGCGCCCCGAGGCGATCGTCCACTTCGCCGAGCAGCGGGCCGCCCCCTACTCGATGAAGAGCAGCGCCACCAAGCGCTACACCGTCGACAACAACGTCAACGGCACCCACAACCTGCTGGCGGCCATCGTCGACAGCGGCCTCGACGTCCACATCGTGCACCTGGGCACCATGGGCGTCTACGGCTACGGCTCCCACCGGGGCGCCACGATCCCGGAGGGCTACCTGACGGTGGAAGTGCCCCAGCCGGACGGCACCTGCTTCACCGAGAAGATCCTTCACCCCACGGATCCCGGCAGTGTCTACCACATGACCAAGACGCTGGATCAGCTGCTGTTCTTCTACTACAACAAGAACGACGCGATCCGGGTCACCGACCTGCACCAGGGCATCGTCTGGGGCACCAACACCGACCTCACCCAGCGGGATCCCCGGCTCACCAACCGCTTCGACTACGACGGCGACTACGGCACCGTGCTCAACCGCTTCCTGATGCAGGCGGCGATCGGCTACCCGCTCACCGTCCACGGCACCGGCGGTCAGACCCGGGCCTTCATCCACATCCGCGATTCGGTGCGCTGTGTCCAGCTGGCCCTGGAGCACCCCCCCGAACCCGGCGAGAAGGTGAAGATCTTCAACCAGATGACCGAGAGCCACCAGGTGGGTGAACTGGCCCGCAAGGTGGCGGCCCTCACCGACTCTCAGATCAACTATCTCCCCAACCCCCGCAAGGAGGCGATCGAGAACGATCTGATCGTCGACAACCGCTGCTTCATCGAGCTGGGCCTCAAGCCCACCACCCTCGATGACGGCCTGCTGGCCGAGGTGGTGGACGTGGCCCGGCGCTGGGCCGACCGTTGCGACCGCTCCAAGATCCCCTGCCTCTCCGCCTGGACCCAGCGCCAGGCCGAAGCGATCAAGGCCTTCGCCTGATCTCCCCCCCGTGAAGATCGCCTTTTTCACCGAAACCTTCCTGCCGAAGGTCGACGGCATCGTCACGCGGCTCACCAAGACGGTGCAGCAGCTGGTGCTGGCCGGCGACGAGGTGCTGATCTTCTGCCCCGAAGGCGCTCCCGATGGCTACATGGGGGCCCGGGTGGTGGGGGTGCCGGCCATGCCGCTGCCCCTCTATCCCGAGCTGAAGCTGGCCCTGCCGCGGCCGGCGGTCTCGGAAGCCCTCGACCGCTTCGGTCCCGATCTGGTCCATGTGGTGAATCCGGCCGTGCTGGGCCTCGGGGGCATCTGGCTGGCCAAGAGCCGCGGCCTGCCCCTGGTGGCCAGCTACCACACCCATCTGCCCAAGTACCTGGAGCACTACGGCATGGGGATGCTGGAGCCCCTGCTGTGGGAACTGCTCAAGGCCGCCCACAACCAGGCCCGGCTCAATCTCTGCACCTCCACCGCCATGGTCGAGGAGCTGGCGGCCCGGGGCATCCAGCACACGGCCCTCTGGCAGCGGGGCGTCGACACCGACCTGTTCCGCCCCGAACTGGCCTCCGGCGCCATGCGCGAGCGGCTCCACGGTGGCCACGACGACACCGGCCACCTGCTCCTCTACATCGGCCGACTCTCGGCGGAGAAGCAGATCGAGCGGATCCGGCCGGTGCTCGAAGCCATGCCCCAGGCCCGGCTCGCCCTGGTGGGGGACGGTCCCCACCGCCAGCAGCTGGAGCGCCATTTCGACGGCACCGCCACCACCTTCGTGGGCTACCTGGCCGGCCAGGAGCTGGCCTCGGCCTATGCCAGCGGCGACGCCTTCCTGTTCCCCTCCAGCACCGAAACCCTCGGCCTGGTGCTGCTGGAGGCGATGGCCGCCGGCTGCCCGGTGGTGGGGGCCAACCGGGGCGGCATCCCCGACATCGTCAGCGACGGCGTCAACGGCTGCCTCTACGACCCCGACCAGCCCGCCAGCCTGACCACGGCCGTCCAACGGCTGCTGGGGGATCCGGCGGCCCGCCGCCAGCTGCGCCTGGCCGCCCGCGAGGAGGCCGAGCGCTGGGGCTGGGCCGGGGCCACCGCCCAGCTGCAGGGCTACTACCGCCAGGTGCTCCAGCAGAGCCGTCTGCCCCAGGCCGCCTGAGGGCCCTCAGCCCGGCCGGACCGCCACCGGTGGCTTGACGCCCCGGAACCAGACCGTCATCAGGGCCTTCACCATCGGGGCGGCCACGGTGCCGCCGTAACCGCCGGAGTTCTCACCGAAGGCGACGATCACCAGGGTGGGGGTGCCGGTGGCCGGGGCGTAGCCGCCGAACCAGGCGTGGTCGGGGCGGGGCGGATCCTCGGCGGTGCCGGTCTTGCCGGCCACGGGCGGCAGGCTGGGGTCGTTGAGGATCGTGGCCGTGCCGCTGGTGACCGCCTGGCGCAGGCCGGCATGCAGCACCCGCAGGGTGGCCGGCTTCAGTCCGATCCACTTGCGCGGGAAGTCGCGCTCCACCAGGTGGGGCGTCACCAGCCAGCCGCCGTTGGCCACCGCGGCATAGAGGCGGGCCATCTGGATCGGCGTCACCGTCACCGCCCCCTGGCCGATCGAGGAGGTGATCGTGTCGACCGGGGTCCAGGGTTCGCCCAGCACCTCCTTCTTCCAGGCCGGGTCCCCCAGCAACCCCGGGGATTCCTCGGCGGACAGCTCGCTGCCGGTGCGGCTGCCGTAGCCCAGGCGACGGGCCGCCTTGAACATCTCCTCCGGGCCGACCATCAGCCCCACCTTGTAGAAGAAGCTGTTGCTGCTCACCCCGAGGGCGAAGGGGAAGCCGATGCTGCCGAAGGAGCCGTGGTCGGCGTAGCACTGGCCGTAGTAGCAGAACGAGCCCACCGTCGGCATGGTGGAGTTCTCGTTGAGCTTGCCGGACTCGATGCCGGCGATGGTGGTGACGATCTTGAAGGTGCTGGCCGGCGGGAACCCCTGGAAGGCCCGGTTCAGCATCGGTGCCTCGGGCCGGTTGAGGCTGTTCCACTGGGCGGTGGTGGGGCCGTCGGAGAAGAAGTTGGGATCGAAGTTGGGCCGGCTGGCCATCGCCCGCACGGCGCCGGTGCGGGGATCCATCGCCACGATCGCCCCCTTGCGCACCCCGTCGAGGGCCTTCTCCGCCGCCCGCTGCAGGTCGAGATCGAGGGTGAGGCGCAGATCCTTGCCGGCCTTGGCGGGCTTGTCCCCCAGGACCCGCTGCACCTGGCCTTCGGCATTCACCTCCAGCTGCTGGCCACCCCACTCGCCGCGCAGGTGGGTTTCGTAGACCTTCTCGAGCCCGCTGCGGCCGATGCGATCGCTGATGCGGTAGCCGTGGTCGCGGAGGGCGGCGTACTCCTCCTCGGTGATGCTGCTCGTGTAGCCCATCACGTGGGCCCCCAGGCTGCCGTCGGGATAGGCGCGCAGCACGTCCTCGGACACCTCCGCCCCCTGCAGGGATCCGGCCTGCTCCCGGAAGCGCAGCACCTGCACGGGTGTGAGCGAGAGGGCCAGGGGAATCCGGAAGCCCTGGGCATTGGCGCCGCTGCGGCGCTGGGCATCCAGCCGCTCGGCGGGGATCCCGAGCAGGCCGGCGAGCCGGTCGCGCAGCCCGGGCCAGCGGCGGTCGTCGACCTGGAGGGGCTGGAGATAGAGGTTGTAGGTGAGCCGGTTGGTGGCCAGCACCCGGCCCTTGCGATCCAGCAGGCGGCCCCGCACGGGATTGCGCGGCAGCAGGCGGATCCGGTTCTCGTCGGCCATCGCCCGGTTCTCAGCCCCGTGCAGCAGCTGGAGCCAGGCGAGGCGCCCGAGGATCGCCGCCAGGATCAGCAGCATGAAGGTGAGCAGGAGGGCGGCCTGGTGGCCGGTCCCTGTGTGGCGGGTGGAGGAGGCCCCGAGCCCGCCGCCGGCAGCGCGCACCATCAGCCGATGCGGCTCTGGAGCAGGGCCAGCCGCGCCTCGATGCGCTCCAGGGCCGCCAGCAGCTCGGCCGGATCCGCCGGACTGGGCGGCGGGGGAGCGTCCCAGGCGGGAGGGGTGGCGGCGGGGCCCTCCTCGGCGCCGACGTCGCGCACCTCCACTTTCATCACGGGGTTGCCCAGGCCGGGCTGGAAGCGATCGAGGTTTTCCCTCACCTGGCTGGCCGCGGGCTCCCCTTCCTCGCGCAGCTGGCCCAGAGGATCGGCACTGGTGCCGTCGAAGGCAGCCAGCACCTCGGCCGGTCCGCCCTTGCGGACCCGCTCCACCACCGCCAGTCCCACCGGCAGCACGTCCTGCATCAGGGCCAGGCGCAGGGAATCGAGGGGATCGGCAGCCATGACGTCGGAACCCGGACCGGGCTTTCCAGTCTGACGTGCGGAACGGCCCGGCTCAGGGTGCGGGTCGCTGCACCCCGGGATCGACGATCACCTGGCCGCAGAAGCGGGTGCTGCCCAGCCACCAGCCGCCGCCGACGGCCAGCACCAGCAGGACGCTGAAGGGAAGCAGGGCCTGGCGGGTGCCGTCGAGGGAGAGCCACTCCAGCCAGCCCCGCAGCCAGCGGTCGCGGTCGAAGCGGCGTCGCTCCCTCAGGCTTTCCTTGCCGCGGCGGTCGAGGGCGCGGGCCACCCAGCGCTCGAAGGCCTTCTTCTTAGTCACGGCCATCTTGCGCTCCACCTCCAGCAGGTGGCCGGCGCTGAGGTCGGGGTTGAAGGTGCTGATCAGCTCCAGGCTCTTGAGGAACATCTCCACCGCCCCTTCCTTGATCGCCAGCTCGGCCGGCTCCAGGCCATCCCAGTCGACCTCGGGATAGAAGCGCAGACGGTTGCTGCGGATCTGCTCCTCCGGCAGCTGGCCGGGTTCCCGCAGCCAGCGGTCGGTGTTGGCATCGAAACGACGCCAGTAGAGAAAGGGGTTGAGGAAGACGGTCTTGCCGGCCAGCAGGATGCTGTCCTGCTGCAGGCGGCGGTGCAGCTGGGGGTCGTGCTCAGCCCCGGCAGGGCTGCCAGCGACGGCGGGGGAGACGGGAGGCACGGAGCAAACGGCCGGGTGCCGAGATTATCGAAGTTGGCCCGCTGGGGCCAGCCTGGGGATCGAAACGGCCCCCGGGCCTGGAAAGCCATCTGCGGAAGGCCTGGCCGCAGACATCTGAACCGGGCTCGGGCGCTGAGGGGGTGCTCGCCGGCCGCTTCAGTTCAGTGCGGCGCCTTGCTTCTTTTGTCGCGGCTGGGATGCGCTCACCAGCCCGATCGGAGGCAAGAAAACAAAAGCGTCAGGGATAGAATAACTCCAGGTCCAAACCGTGCGGTGATTGTTCCTCAACGAAACGCCTCAGCTCACGACTCTCGAGAACTCTTCTAGCTTCTTCACGGAAGGGACTGACATTCCTGGAAGCTGCAGGCAATTCAAACCCTAAAGCCTGAGAAAACTGAACAGACAGGGACTCGGCCTGCAAGACGTGCAGCCGGAGGCGCTTCACACTGTTGAGGTAGCGAGACTTCACCCTGCTTTTGAGCAATGGAAGCAAGTCGGGAAAGCGCTTGATGGCCTTGAGTGTAAAGCGCATGTCACGCGGCAGCAGATAGTGGAAGGCAGGCTTGGTACTCTGAGCAATGGCCATAAACTCCGGTTCGACAAATTCAGGGCTTTGGCGGAAGACGTAGGATCCCGTTCTCTCGTCAAGAACCATGTGACGGTGCGGCGAATAGTAAAATGAGACAAGGCGCTCGAAGGGCTTTCGCACACAGGAGTAAATCCTGAGCTCTTTCAATGAGGGCTCGATCAGCAAATAAGTAGACAGTGGCTGATGCTTTCGGTGCGTCAGAGAGCCACGAACCTCAAATCGATCAATGCCATCGCGAAAGCCGCCGCTGACCATTTCATCGCAGCTGAGGCCAGCGTCGATGATGGCCGACTGAATGGTATTGCCACCCGTCTTCGGGATATGGATAAACAGGCATGTCTCACCTTGATGAGAGAAAAGCATGGTTACTCGCTTTGATCGTTGCTGTTGAAGACATGATGGACAGCCGTCAACGGGCTGTCACTCCCACTCGATCGTGCCTGGGGGCTTGCTGGTGATGTCGAGCACCACCCGGTTCACCCCCCGCACCTCGTTGACGATGCGGTTGGAGATCAGCTCCAGCAGGTCGTAGGGCAGCCGCGACCAGTCGGCGGTCATGCCGTCCTCGGAGGAGACGCAGCGCAGCACGACCGGGTAGGCGTAGGTGCGCTTGTCGCCCATCACCCCGACGCTGCGCACGGGCAGCAGCACGGCGAAGGCCTGCCAGATCTCGTTGTAGAGGCCGGCGTCGCGCACCTCCTCGCGCACGATCAGGTCGGCATCGCGCAGGATGTCGAGCTTGTCGTCGGTCACCTCCCCCAGGATGCGGATCGCCAGGCCGGGGCCGGGGAAGGGATGGCGCCCCACGATCTCCTGGGGCAGGCCGAGGCTGCGGCCCACCTTGCGCACCTCGTCCTTGAACAGACGCCGCAGGGGCTCCACCAGCTTGAACTGGAGATCCTTCGGCAGGCCGCCCACGTTGTGGTGGCTCTTGATCTTCACCGCCACCCGCTCGCCGGTCTTGGGGTCCACGTTGGTGCCGGCGCTCTCGATCACATCGGGGTAGAGGGTGCCCTGGGCGAGGTAGTCGAAGGGGCCGAGGCGACTGCTTTCCTCCTCGAACACCCGGATGAACTCGGTGCCGATGATCTTGCGCTTCTCCTCCGGGTCGGTGATGCCGGCGAGCTTGGAGATGAAGCGCTCACGGGCATTGATGTATTCGACGTTGATGTGGAACTGGCGATCGAAGAAATCCATCAGGAACTCCGGCTCGCCTTTGCGCATGAAGCCCTGGTCGATGAACATGCAGGTGAGGCGATCGCCGATCGCCTGGTGCAGCAGGAAGGCCAGGGTGGAGGAATCGACCCCGCCCGAGAGGGCCAGCAGCACCCGCTTCTCGCCCACCTGGGCGCGCACCTCGCCGATGGCCTCATCGATGAAGGCGGCCGTGGTCCAGTCGGGGATGCAGCCGCAGATGTGATAAACGAAGTTGCGGATCATCACCATGCCGCAGGTGGAATGCACCACCTCGGGATGGAACTGCACCCCGTAGAGACGGCGGGCATGGTCGGCCACCGCGGCCTCGGGGGTGTTATCGGTGTGAGCCAGCCGCACGAAGCCCTCCGGCAGCGACTCCACCGAATCGCCGTGGCTCATCCACATCGTCGAGCCCTTCTCGACGTTGGTGAGCAGATCCACTGGGTCGTCGACATGCAGCGGCGCCTTGCCGTACTCGGCCCGGCCGGCGGCCACCACCGATCCGCCCAGCTGCTGCACCATCAGCTGCATGCCGTAGCAGACCCCCAGCACCGGGATGCCCAGGTCCCAGAGGCCGGGGTCGCAGGAGGGGGCGCCTTCCTCGTAGACGGAGCTGGGGCCACCGCTGAGGATGATCCCCTTCGGGTTGAGGGCCTTCAGCTCCGCGGCGCTGGTGGTGTAGCCCATCACCAGGGAGAAGACCTCCGTCTCCCGCACCCGGCGGGCGATCAGCTCGGAGTACTGGGAGCCGAAATCCAGGATGACGATGGCCGGCGGACGGCGGGAACCGCTGGCATGGTCCCGTTCCGAACCCGTGGGTGCGGTCTGCGTCGTTTCGGACATCGGCTCGAAGGCGGCCAGGGCCAGGGCCCGGTAATCGGTTCCAGCACCCTAGGTCGCGCCCCTGAAGCGTTCCAGCAGCCCCTCCCCCACCGGCCCGCAGACCCGCAGCCGGCGCTGGCGGTCGAACAGGGCGGCCCCGACGGCGGCCGGCGGGGCGCCATGGCTGGCCAGGTAGGCCCGGCAGCGGCATTCGATGGCGGCGGCGATCCGCGCCCGCAGGCGCCCGGCCAGCGCCGGATCGGCCTGCTCCAGAGCGGCCAGGGCGGCCTCCACGGTGGCGGCCCCGTGCAGGGCTTCGAGGGTGGTTCCGGTGGCGCCCTCCAGGGCGGCCAGGGCCGTGAGCACCTCGGCGCGGCCGTCGGCCAGATGGTGGTGGGTGTGGAAGATGCCGCCGGCCAGCTTGATCAGCTTGCCCTGGTAGCCGAACAGCAGCAGCCGCTCCACCCCGGCTTCGGCGGCCGCCACCAGCACCGGGCCGAGCCAGTTGCCCGCCTTCAGCAGCAGTTCCGGCGGCAGGCCCAGCTGGGGGGCCAGATCCAGGCCGTTCTCGCCGATCACCAGCACCAGATCGCCGCCGGCCCCCGGCGCCGCCATGCGCTCGGCGAGGGCCGCCAGGGTGCGGGCCAGCTGGTCCGGGTCGGCGCCGGCCTGCACCTCGGCCTGGGTGCCGATCAGGGCCAGCCCGTCCACCACCCCGAAGGCGGCATTGCTGGTGCGCTCCGCCAGGCGGCGGCCGTCGGGGAGCACCAGGGTGAGCCCCAGGCGGCGACCGCCGGGCACCAGGGGCCGCAGGTTGGCCTCCAGCAGGCGCCGGGCATAGGCCGACAGGCAGGCCTCCCCGGTCGCCGCGTGGACCCCCACCCCCTCGCCGGGCTCCAGCTGCAGCCAGGGCCCGTCGCCGGGGAGCCAGCGGGCCAGCACCCACACCACCAGGCCGCGGGTGAGGTCGAGCCCCTCGCCCGGGTCACAGCAGCTCTCCCCCAGGGCCAGCCCCTCGCCCAGGCCCGCGGCGGCCCGCACCGGCACCGGCACCACCCCCGGCGGCTGCAGCAGTTCCAGGGCCACCGAAGCGCTGAACGGCTCCCCCTGCAGGGCCCCGAGGGCGGCGCGGGCCGCGGCCGCCAGCCACACCGGCAGGGTGAAGCCCCGCGGCGGCGCGGAGGGGGGACGGAGGGAATCGATGGCGGGTGGGAACGCTGTTTTTTATGGTGGTCGATCGCCTCGCCTCCGCCAGGCCCGCGCCCCCTCCCTCCCCACAGCTCATGCAGGACAAGCTCACCCTGATGATCCCCGGCCCCACCCCGGTGCCGGAGACCGTCCTGCAGGCCATGGCCCGCCATCCGATCGGCCACCGCAGCGGCGATTTCCAGAAGATCGTGCGCCGCACCACCGAGCAGCTGCAGTGGCTGCACCAGACGAAGGGCCACGTGCTGGTGATCACCGGCAGCGGCACCGCGGCGATGGAGGCCGCGATCGTCAACACCCTCAGCCGCGGCGACAAGGTGCTCTGCGGCGACAACGGCAAGTTCGGCGAACGCTGGGTGAAGGTGGCGAAGGCCTACGGGCTGAACGTGGAGGTGATCAAGGCGGAGTGGGGCCAGCCCCTCGACCCGGAGGCCTTCCGCGCCGCCCTCGAGGCCGACGGCGCCAAGGAGATCCGGGGTGTGATCCTCACCCACTCGGAAACCTCCACCGGGGTGATCAACGACCTGCAGGCCATCGCCGGCCATGTGAAGGCCCACGGCACGGCCCTCACCATCGCCGACTGCGTCACCAGCCTCGGGGCCTGTGACGTGCCCATGGACGCCTGGGGCGTGGACGTGGTGGGCTCCGGCTCCCAGAAGGGCTACATGATGCCGCCGGGTCTGAGCTTCGTGGCCATGAGCGAGCGGGCCTGGACGGCCTACGAACGCTCCGATCTGCCCAAGTTCTATCTGGATCTGGGCAAGTACCGCAAAGCGGCCGACGACGACAGCAACCCCTTCACCCCGGCGATCAACCTCTACTTCGCCCTCGAGGCGGCCCTGGGGATGATGCAGAAGGAGGGTCTGGAGGCGATCTTCGCCCGCCACGACCGCCATCGCCGGGCCACCCAGGCGGCGATGAAGGCCATCGGCCTGCCCCTGTATGCGGCCGAGGGCCACGGCAGCCCGGCCATCACGGCGGTGGCGCCGGAGGGGATCGATGCCGAGACCCTGCGCAAGCAGGTGAAGGAGCGGTTCGACATCCTGCTGGCCGGCGGCCAGGACCACCTCAAGGGCAAGGTGTTCCGCATCGGCCACCTCGGCTTCGTCTGCGACCGCGACGTGCTCACCGCCGTGGCGGCCATCGAGGCCACCCTGCAGGACCTGGGCCTGGCCAAGGCTCCGATCGGCGCCGGCGTGGCGGCGGCGGCGGTGGAGCTGGCCGCCTGAACGGCGGCGTGGCCAGCAGCGGGGGCCGTGATTAGGTTCATGGTGAACGGTTTTGACGCCATGACCCTTGCTGCCATGCGACGCCTTCCCTTGGCCGCCGTCCTCTGCCTGGGGCTGGCGGCCTCCGGCTGCCAGCGCACCGACCTCGGCCAGCAGACCAAGAAGACCGAGGCCAGGATCTGCACCGAGCTGGCCACGGTGAACCTGGCCCTGGAGCAGGTGGCCGCCCTGACACCCACCTCCACCGTGGGCGAAGCGCGGGCGGCCCAGCAGAAGCTGGAGCAGTCGATCGCCGCCCTGCAGGCCTCGGAGAACCAGCTCCAGACCCTGCGGGTGGAGGCCTTCCGCAAGCTGCTGCAGGGATTCCGCGGGGAGGTGGCCAAAGCCTCCGCCAACAAGGACCAGACCCTCGAGCAGGCCGCCAACGAACTCAAGCCCAAGGCCATGGCGGTGATCGCCGCCCGCCGGGCCCTCTCCGCGGCCGTGCAGTGCGAGGAGCCAGCGGCAGCGGCCCCCGCCAAGCCCTGACGAGGTTGCCGCAAGGCTCCGGGCACCCTGTGGGCGTTCGGAGCCTTGCTACTGTGAACCAGCGCGTGAATGCACGCGGGTGTAATTCAGTGGTAGAATGTCAGCTTCCCAAGCTGAACGTCGCCGGTTCGAATCCGGTCACCCGCTTGAGCAACAAATCCCAGACGTTGCCCCTCAGGCTTGACGCTATACGGCGCTGATTTGGAGTACCTCCAACACAGCCTGCGACAGGGATCAGGACCGGGGCTTGATCAGCTGCAGCACCTGCAGGCCGAGGCCTCCGGCCCGGCGTTCGCAGTCGAGGACCTGAAGAATGGCCCGGGCCGACGCGTCGATATCCCCCTCACTGGCCGCCACCCGCGCCTGTTCATTCAGGGAAGCGGCCTGCTGCAGCAGACGCTGGCGTGCCCCGGGATCGGACAGCGGTGACACGCTGGATCTCGGACGTGCGGGGGTCTCCAGCGTCAAAGTGACGGGGACAGGTGGGCTGGCAACGATCATGACCGGCGAGGAGTTCGCAGCAACAAAAACATGTAAGAAGGGCGATTGGCATCCAACGCCCCCATTTCTATTTACATCTTACGGCAGAACATAACAGACTGTCCCGCATGGGCGGAAGACAGGGGGAAAAGAGATGATCTGCCGTTCACTGCTTGCCCTTCACCGCATGGGCTCGCTCGAGCCGCTGCTGGAGCCGGCCGACTGGCCGCTCAGGTACCCGGCTCCTCCTGGTTGCCGCCCAGGGCGGCAATCTGAGAGCGCAGCTGGTCGGAACGCTGAAGGTCGCCCCGGGTGAGGGCGACGGCGAGGGCGAACTCGAGTTTCTCGAGCTGGTGGCCACCCTCCACCTGTGAATGGGTGCGGAGCTTGCAGTGGGGAGCCGGGCTGGAGCCGCGTGGAGCGCCACCCTGCCCGTGAAGAGCGCCGGAGGATGACTGATAAGGGGATGTGGGGAAGGCCATGACCCGCTTTCTTTTTATTTTGACACCCTTGGCCAGGGGACCGTGCCCTCAGGCGGCGTTGGGATAGCCGACGTCCTCCTGGCTGTCGAACGCGGGGGGCGCCTCGGATGCGGGGGCGATCTCCAGCAGATGGCGGCAGTCCTGGAGCAGCCGCTCGACGTTGTCGAGGCTGGCCAGCTCCTGGGGGTCCGGCCTGGCCTGGTTGGAGGCCTGCAGTTCCACCGCCGCCAGGCGCTGCTCCAGGGTCACCAGACGCTGGGAGAGGGCATGGATGGTTTCGGCGAGATCTTCGGCATTGCGGCTGATGCGGAACGACACCGAGGCGGGGGCCATGGCGGGGAAAGCGACTGGGCTGTGCCGCATGACAACACACCCGGCGCACCCCCTCAAGCACCTTTGGCACTGATCTCCCAGAGTGGGCCCTGTTGATCGGGCCCGACGTCGGATGAACCATGCCTGGCATCTGCTGATGTACGCGCTGGCAGGGATCGCCGGCGGCCTGCTGGCCCTGCGCACCGGCATCCCGGCGGCGCCCCTGGCCGGGGCCCTGCTGGGGGCCGCCCTGGTCAGCGTGACGGGGCGCCTGGATGTGGCCCAGTGGCCGGTCGGCACCCGCACCCTGCTGGAGATCGGCATCGGCACCGTCATCGGCACGGGCCTCACCGGCACGGCCCTCCTGGAACTGCGCCAGCTGTGGCGACCCGCCCTGCTGATCACGGTCACCCTGGTGCTGACGGGCCTGGTGGTGGGACTCGGATGCAGCCGGCTGATGGGCGTCGATCCGGTGGTGGCGCTGCTGGGGGCGGCCCCGGGGGGCATCAGCGGCATGAGCCTGGTCGGTGCGGAGTTCGGCGTCGGGGCGGCCGTGGCCACCCTGCACGCCGTGCGCCTGATCACGGTGCTGGTGATCCTGCCGCTGGTGGTACGGCTGGTAGTGCCGGCGACCGCCAGCCCACCGGGCGGCTGACCACCCTGGACAGCGCCGCAGGGGTCGATACGTTGGGCCACTTGGTTCTTCCCTTGCGGTCCGATGACCAGACGCCACTCTCTCTCTCACCGACTGGGCCCGATCGTCCTGGCGGCGGCGGCCGTCCTGATGGCCGCCGCCGGCACCGCCCAGAGCGCCCGGGCCGGCAATGACATCGAGGGCCCCGGGGGCAAGGGGGCCCAGGTGTACTGCTTCATGCGCAACAACGGCAACGTCCACGAAGTGAGCTGGACCGCCGCCTATGCCCTGATCAAGCGCCAGAGCGCCGGTCTGTTCAAGACCTCCCCGGAACACGCCGCGGTGATGATCACCGAGGCCGTGGTTCAGAACCCCGGAACCTTCCCTGATTGCGGCCGCTTCCTCGGGGATCTCTACGCGCCGCGCTCCTCCGGCAGCACAGCGGCCAGCCCGGAACCCGGCCCCACCTCCATCTCGGTCGTCGGCGGTGGTAAGGCTGGTGGCAGCGGCATGACCCGGAGTGAGCGTTACAACTGAGCGGGCCCGCCTGCACACCACCATCGGTCCCCTGGGCCTGCTGCTGATCGTGCTGCTGGGCGGCTGCGCCGAGGAGCCCCTGCCCCAGCGGCCGATCACCCGGGAGGACTGTCTGCGGACCGTGAAGCTGGAGGACCTTCCCGGCGCCCTGCGCCAGTGCGACCGGGTGGTGGCGGCCTTCCCGAAGGACCCGGGGCCGCTCAACGAGCGCTTCCTGCTGCACACCCTGGCCGGCAACACCACCGCGGCCTGCCGGGACATCGCCCAGGCCACGGTGCTGGCCGCCGCGGTCCCGAAGAACAAGCTCGATCCGATCCTGCGCCAGGACCTGGAGGTGCGGCGGAGCAGCTGCGCCGACGACGCCCCCGCCCGTCCCGGGGGCTGAGGACCCGGCAAGCCGCTCAGCCGCTTTCGAGCCACTGGCGCACCAGCGCCGGCAGGGCCCGCTGGCGGCGCAGGCTGTCCTGGCCCTGCAGCAGCAGGGAGATCCGCTCGGCCTTGCTGGCGATCAGGTCGTCCACCAGCCGGTCGGCGACGCCCAGCTGCAGCCAGTGGCTGGTGAGCGCGGCCCCCATGCCGATCCGGTGGCAACGGTCCTCCGCCTGCTCGGCGTCGCCCGGAGTCCAGGGCCGCTCCACCAGCACCACATGCCGGGCCCGGTGCAGGGTGAAGCCGAGACCGCCGGTGCCGTAGGTGGCGATCAGCACCGGGGAGCGGCCCGACTGAAAGGCGTCCACCAGCTTCTGTCGGCGCAGCGGCGGCACGGCGCCCACCAGGGGCCCCCCATCCCCCGGCCGGCCGAGCTGCTCGTGCAGCGCCAGGGCGGTGGCCACGAAGGCCGTGAACACCACCACCGCCTCGCCGGCAGCCACCAGCTCAGCCACAAGCGCGACGGTGGCGTCGCGCTTGTGGTGCGAAGCGATCTGGCGCAGGGCCGTGAACACGGCCAGGGCTTCGGCGTCGCGGCGCACCTCGCCGGCCATGGCCCGGCGGCGGTAGTCGTCGATCCGCTGCTGCAGGGCCCGCTCGAAGGCCTCGGCAGCGGCGGGGTCGAGGGCGACGGGCCGCTCGAAGCGCCGCTTCGGGGGCAAATCCAGGCACTGGCCCTTGCGGCGATGGAGCACCAGGGGCCGCACCAGCCGCTGCAGCTCCTCCAGCTGGCTGGCGCCGCTGGCCTGCCAGATCCGCCGCCCCCCCTGCTCCCGCCAGTGCCCCTGGCAGTAGCGCTCCTCGAAGTGGCGCTGGTCGGCCGCCAGGGGATGGCCGATGGCGGCCAGCAGGGGAAAGAGCTGCACCGGCCGGCCGTTCTTCATCGGCGTGCCGGTGAGCAGCCAGATCGCCCGCAGGCGCGGATGGCGGGCCAGGCGCAGGAACGCCTGGGTGCGGGCGGCCTGGAGCGTCTGGGCGAAATGGGCCTCGTCGGCGATCAGGACCGTGCCGGCGGCAGGAAGCTCCGCAGGCAGCCGGGCCCAGCTGTGCAGCTCCAGACGCAGGCCCAGGGCCGCCGCCTCCTGGCGCCAGTGGTGGTGCAGCCCCGCCGGGGCCACCACCACCAGCCGGCAGTCGGCCAGGCGCACCAGGGCGCGCCCGGCCACCAGGGCGCTGAGGGTCTTGCCGAGGCCCATGGCATCGGCGAGCACGGCGCCGCGGCGGGCCAGCAGCCAGCGCACCGCCAGCCGCTGGTGCCGGAACAGCCGACGGCCGTCGGGAAGCTCATCGTCGGCGGCGGCCGCCGCCACCAGGGCCCGGTGGGGGGGCAGGGGCGGCAGGGGCTGGCCCAGCCAGCCGAACCAGCGGGCCAGCTCCGGGGTGACCGGAAAGCGCCCGGCGCACTGCTGCTGCAGCGCCGCGGCCGCCTCGAGGGGAAACTGCCAGCAGCCGCGGCGGCTGAGCCATTGGCCCCGGGGGCGGATGGCCCTCAGCTGCGCCTGGGTGACCGCGTCGAAGGGACTGACCACCTCGATCAGACCCGAGGCGCCCAGGCGCATCTGCACCAGGGGGGTGGCCAATGCGGCAAAAAGCAATCATGAACACATTGACACCCGGGACGCTGAGGGCAAACTTCCGCCAACCGAGGCGCGCTGATGCAGGCCAGGGATGGAGTCTTTCTCGAAGATCTCTGCCCCAAGCTGCGAGCGCGTCGATGGCGACAGTCGCTGCACCGGATGACCGGCCGCCGCTGCATCTACTGCGGCGAGGCGTCGGAATCCATCGACCACGTGCATCCGCTCAGCCGCGGTGGCCAGAGCATCACCGAGAACTGCGTGCCGGCCTGCCTGGGCTGCAACGGCCGCAAGGGCGACAGCGATGCCTTCGTCTGGTACCGGAGCCAGCCCTTCTACGACCCGCGCCGGGCGATGGCCCTGCGGGCCTGGACCGATGGCGATCTGCGCCTGGCGTTGCGCCTGCTCCAGTGGGTGGCCCCCGCCGAACCGGAGACGGCCACGGCCGCCGAAGCGGAGGTGACTCACCAGACGCGGCAGGCCTCCACCCCGTTGTGGCGGTGGCAGATGGCCTCCTGATCGAGGGGCTGCTCCGGCGCCAGCACCCCGGCCCCCAGCACCAGACCCACGGCCAGCAGCAGCGGGGCGACGGCCCGGTGCCGGCGCGCCGGGGCCCGATGGCCGCGGCCGGGAAGGGGCTGGGCGAGGGGGCGGGATGGCGCGAGTCCGACAGGGAGACTGGCACCGAACGACGAGGTGGTCACGGGATGGGGAAACAGACAGTGATACAGATGTACTGATGGCGGAGGATTCTGTCAACCCGGGGGGCGACGGCGGCCCTGTCGACCACCCTGCCCTGCCCGCCGCCGCCGCCGCCATCGACCGGATGCTGGTGCTCGGCGGCGGCTACACCGGCCACCGCGTCGCCCGGGCGCTGGAGGCGGCCGGCGTGCCGGTGCTGCTCACCCATCGCCAGCCGGCCCCGTCGGGCGACGCCCGGGGCTGGCTGCACTTCGATCCCGACCAGGGGGCCCTGCCCAGCCAGGCCGACCTGGCCGGGGTCAGCCACGTGCTGGTGACCATCCCGCCCGATGCCGGCGGCCGCGATCCGGTGCTGGAGTCCCTCGAGGCCCAGCTGCGCCGCCTGGAACCGGCCTGGGTGGGCTACATCTCCACCACCGGGGTCTACGGCGACACGGGCGGCGCCTGGGTGGACGAGACCAGCCCGACCCGGCCGCTGCTGGAGCGCAGCCAGGCCCGGCTGGCCTGCGAACAGGCCTGGTGCCGCAGCGGCCTGCCGGTGCAGCTGCTGCGGCTGCCCGCCATCTACGGCCCCGGCCGCAACCCGATGGTGAACCTGCGCAACGGCACGGCCCGGCTCATCCACAAGCCCGGCCAGGTGTTCTCACGCGTGCACGTCGACGACATCGTCGGTGCGGTGCTGCACTGCATCGCCCTGGCCCCCGAAGCCAGGCCGGACACCCTGATCCTGGCGGACACCTTCCCCTGCCCCTCCAGCGAGATCCTGGGCCTGGCCGCCCATCTGCTGGGCTGCCCGCTGCCGGAGGTGCAGCGCTACGAGGACGTGGCCGCGGCCATGGGGCCAATGGCCCGCAGCTTCTGGAGCGAGAATCGTCGGGCCAGCAGCCGGAGGCTCAGGGAGGACCTCGGCTACCGCCTGCTCTACCCCACCTACTGGGAGGGCCTGTCCTCCGGCAGCGGCGACTTCTTCTGAGCGCCGAAGATCGATGGATCGATCAGGGACGACAGCCCCGTGTCCTTGCCCATCTTTTCCCAGTCGACCACGACCCACTCATTGCGGAAGGCGAGCCCCCCTCCCAGCAGCAGCACGCCCAGCACCAGCAAGCGGACCATGAACCGACCCCGACAGCACCCGATGGCATGAAAACTACTGCAGATCGCCTCGTCATCGCCCTGGGGGATCCCGCCGGCATCGGCGCCGAGGTGACCCTCAAGGCCCTCGCCCGGCCACGGCCCGCCGGTCAGGAGGTGGTGCTGGTGGGCTGCGGCCGCTGGCTGCGGGAGTGCCACCGCCAGCTGCTGGCCCACAGCGACGCGCCCCTGGCCGACCCCGATGCGTTCCCCCTGGTGGACATCCCCCTGGAGCAGCCGGTGGTCCCGGGGGTGAGCAGCCCTGCCGCCGGTGCCGCCAGCTTCGCCTGGCTGACCGAGGCCGTGGTGCTGGTGGGCGCCGGCGGCGGCCGGGCCCTGGTGACGGCCCCGATCGCCAAGGCCAGCTGGCAGGCGGCGGGCCATGCCTACCCCGGCCAGACCGAGCGGCTGGCGGAACTGACCGGCGCCGCCGACGCCGGGATGCTGTTCACCGCCGTGGCCCCCGACGGCGGCTGGCGACTCAACACGCTGCTGGCCACCACCCACATCCCCCTGGCCGAGGTGAGTGCCCGGCTCGGCCCGGAGCTGGTGCACCGGCGGCTGGACGCCCTGCTGGCCTTCTGCCGCCGCTTCCGCAGCCGCCCCCGGCTGGTGGTGGCGGGCCTGAACCCCCATGCGGGGGAGGGAGGTCACCTGGGGCGGGAGGAGCAGGACTGGCTGATTCCCACCCTCGAGCGCTGGCGGGGCCGCCATCCGGAGGTGCGGCTGGAGGGGCCGGTGCCGCCGGACACCTGCTGGCTGGAGGCGGCCGCCGCCTGGAGGGGCCAGGCCGAAGGAGCCGACGGCTACCTGGCGCTATACCACGACCAGGGGCTGATCCCGGTGAAGCTGCTGGCGTTCGATGCCGCCGTCAACACCACCCTGGGCCTGCCGTTCCTGCGCACCTCCCCCGACCACGGCACCGCCTTCGCGATCGCCGGACGGGGCATCGCCAGGGCCGACAGCATGGCGGCGGCGATCCACACCGCCTGGGAGCTGGGTCAGCCCCAGGCGACGGTGGCGCTCAGCCCGCCTTGATGCGCATCAGCACCTGGCCGAATTCCACCGGCGTGCCGTTGTCCACCAGGATTTCCACCACCTCGCCGCTGAACTCGCACTCCAGCTCGTTCATCAGCTTCATCGCCTCGAGGATGCAGACGGGCTGGCCGGCACTGATGCGGCTGCCCACCTCAACGAAGGGGGCCTCCCCCGGGGCCGAGGCGCGGTAGAAGGTGCCCACCATCGGCGCCGTGACGGCCTGCAGATCGCTGCGCACCGAGGCGGCCGGCGGCGGAGGCGCCGACGGGCCGGGGGCGGCGCCGACCGGAGCCGCGGGGGCGGGGGGCGGCGGCGGCGTCCCGGCCGGAGCCTGCACCATGGTGACCGTCGCCGGTGCGGGGGCCGGCAGGTTGCGGCGCACCTCCAGCCGGAAGTCGTCCCCTTCCAGCTTGAGTTCCTGGATGTCGCTGTCCCCGAGCAGGGCCAGCAGCTGGCGCAGTTGGTCGTGATCGAGCTGCATGGCGATCAGGACTCCCGGCCCAGATAGCTGTCGGTGCGGGTGTCGACCTTGATCTTCTCGCCGATCGTGATGAACAGGGGCACCATCACCTGGGCGCCGGTCTCAACGATGGCCGGCTTGGTGCCGCCGGTGGCGGTGTCGCCCTTGACGCCGGGGTCGGTCTGGGTGACCTCGAGCACCACCGAATTGGGCAGCTCCACCTCCAGGGGTTTGCCGTTCCAGGAGACGACGCTCACCTCCATGCCTTCCTTGAGGTACTTGCGGCCGTCACCGATCTGCTTGGCGGTCAGGCGGGTCTCCTCGTAGGAGGCCATGTCCATGAAGACGTAGTCATCGCCTTCCATGTAGGTGTGCTGGAGCGTCGACTTCTCCAGCTGGGCCTGGGGCATGGTCTCCCCGGCGCGGAAGGTCTTCTCCACCACGTTGCCGCTCTGGACGCCCTTGAGCTTGGTGCGGACGAAGGCCGAGCCCTTGCCGGGCTTGACGTGCAGGAATTCGACGACGCGCCAGACCTGGCCATCCAGCTCAATCGTGGTGCCGGTACGAAAGTCGTTGCTGGAGATCATTCCGGCGGATCGGATCGGGGGATTGTACGTCTGGCTACAGGCCCACCTGCGGACGGCGGCGGCGGGGGCCCGGGCCGGTTGTGCCAAAGTCCAGGCAGTCACAGGGGAAGCATGGACCGGCGACGCAGGCGCATCGGGTTCACCACCACGCTGGCCGCCCGGCTGGGGGCCGCCCTGACCCTCGTGCTGACCCTGCTGCTGGCGGCCCCCGCCGCCTGGGCCTATCTGCCCCAGGGCAACGCCGTCAGCGACCCCACCGCCCTGCTGCGCAACGCCCTGCCGATGGAGCAGCGCGACCTGCAGGCGCTGCAGCACCGCCTCGAGGACACCAGCGACGACCTGCGGGCCAAGCGCTGGAGCAGCCTGACCGGCTCCGTGCGCCGGGCCGAGTCCCAGCTCGGCAGCAGCCGCGAGCGGATCCTGGCCAGCTTCGATGCCGCCGACCGGCCCACCGCCGAAGCCCTGCTGGCCGACACGGACGTGCATCTGCAGGATCTGGCGGCCGCCGGCGAGGCCCAGGACCGGGACCGGTTCCTGGCGGCCCGCCGGGAGGCCCTGGCCGACATCGGCCGCGCCGAAGCCCTGCTGGTGGGGCCCTTCCCGTTCACGATTCCCGCCGAGTTCGACGCCCTGCCCCGGCTGCTGGGCCGGGCCACCGTGCGGCTGACCACCACCAAGGGTGGCCTGACCGCCGTGGTGGACGGCTACAACGCGCCCCTCACCGCCGGCGCCTTCGTGGATCTCGTGCAGCGGGGCTTCTACGACGGCCTGCCGTTCAACCGCGCCGAAGACTTCTACGTGCTGCAGACCGGCGATCCCGCCGGCCCCCAGACCGGCTACGTGGATCCGGCCACCAAGCAGGAGCGCCAGGTGCCCCTGGAGATCATGGTGCCCGGCCAGGAGGCCCCCTTCTACAACCAGACCTTCGAGGATCTGGGCATGTTCAAGGCCGAACCGGTGCTGCCCTTCGCCAGCAAGGGCACCCTGGGATGGGCCCACTCCGACGAGGCCCTGGGGGACGGCTCCTCCCAGTTCTTCCTGTTCCTGTTCGAACCCGAGCTCACCCCGGCGGGCCTCAACCTGATTGACGGGCGCTACGCCGCCTTCGGCTACGTGGTGGACGGCTTCGACGTGCTTGAGGAGCTCACCGCCGATGACGGCATCGTCCGGGCGTCGGTGGTCGAGGGGGCCGACAACCTGCGCCCCCATGCCTGAGGGGCCCACCCTGGCGCAGCTGGGGGAAACGGAGCTGATCCGGCGCCTCGGCGCCTTCGCCCCCCCGGGGCAGTTCGACGATGACGCCGCCCTGCTCGGACCGGCCCTGCTGGGGGGCCACCCGGCGGGCGATCCACCGCTGGTGCTGAACACCGACGTGCTGGTGGAGGACGTCCACTTCAGCGAGGCGACGATGGGCGCCGGCGACGTGGGCTGGCGGGCGGCGGCGGCCAACCTCTCCGATCTCGCGGCCATGGGCTGCCACGGCGCCGTGGGCATCACTGTGGCCCTGGTGGCCCCGGGCCACACCCCCTGGGCCTGGGTGGAGGGGGCCTACGGCGGCCTGGCGGAGCTGCTGGGGGCCCATGGGGGCCTGCTGCTCGGGGGCGACTGCAGCGGCGGCCGCCAGCGCCTGCTGGCCGTCACCGCCCTGGGCCGGCTGCCGGCGGGGGGCGGCGCGATCCGCCGTGGGGACGGCAGGCCAGGCGATGCGCTGGTCAGCACCGGCGCCCATGGGCTCAGCCGCCTGGGGCTGGCCCTGCTGCAGGGAGAGGCGATGACGGGCCTGGCGCCGGCCTGCCGGGAGCGGGCGATCCGTGCCCACCGCCGGCCCGTGCCCCGGTTCGATGCGGTGGCGGCCCTGGGCGCCTGCCGCCCCGCGGCGCTGGACTGGCGGGTGGCCGGCTGCGACAGCAGTGACGGGCTGGCGGCCGCGGCCTCCTGCCTGGCCGTGGCCAGCGGCTGCACCGCCCTGTTATCGCGGAGCGATCTGCCCCTGGCGGCGGAACTGGCGGGCCAGGATCAGGCCGAGGACTGGTGCCTCTGGGGCGGGGAGGATTTCGAACTCGTCCTGGCACTGGAGCCGGCCTGGGCCGAAGCCCTGGTGCAGCGGCTGGAGGGGGCGCAGTGCATCGGCCGGCTGGTGGAGGCCCAGGCCTGCGGGCCCCTGGGGTGGGCGGAGGGGGGAGGGCCTATCGCCCCCCCGACCGCCACCTTCCGGCATTTCGGCTGAGGGATTCAGCGAACGGGTTCAGCCGAGGAGGGGGCCCGCCGGCTCACTTCCAGTTGCGGGCCACCACTTCGGCCAGATCGACGACGCGCTGGCTGTAGCCCCACTCGTTGTCGTACCAGGAGATCACCTTCACCATGGTGCCGTCCATCACCAGGGTGAGGTCAGAGTCCACGATCGTGGATTCATCGGTGCCGGCGTGGTCGGTGGAGACCAGGGGCAGATCGCAGTACTTGATGATGCCCTTCATGCCGTTTTCAGAAGCGGCCTTGAAGATGCTGTTCACCTCCTCCTTGGTGGTGGGGCGGCTCACCTCGAGCACCATGTCCACCACCGAGACATTGGGGGTGGGAACGCGCAGGGCGATGCCGTTGAGCTTGCCCTTCATCGGCGGGTACACCAAAGCCACCGCGGTGGCGGCACCGGTGCTGGTGGGCACGATGTTCACGGCGGCGGCGCGGGCGCGGCGCAGGTCGCGGTGGGAGGCATCAAGGATGCGCTGGTCACCCGTGTAGCTGTGGGTGGTGGTCATCATGCCCTTCACGATCCCGAGGGATTGGTCGAGCACCTTCACCAGCGGAGCCATGCAGTTGGTGGTGCAGCTGGCATTGCTGATGATGTCGAAGTCTTCGTGGCGGTATTGATCAGCGTTGACGCCGACCACGAAGGTGCCCACACCCTCACCCTTGCCCGGGGCGGTGATCAGAACCTTCCTGGCACCGGCCTCGATGTGCTTGCCGGCACCCTTCTGGTCGATGAACACCCCGGTGGCCTCGATCACCAGATCCACACCCCATTCCTTCCAGGGCAGGTTGAGGGGGTTGCGGTCGGAGAAGCACTTGATGTGCTTGCCGTTGACGACGATGGTGTCGTCGGTGTGGCTCACTTCCGCATTGCGGATGTGGCCGAGCATCGTGTCGTACTGGAGCAGGTGGGCGTTGGTCTTCGGATCGGAGGTGTCGTTCAGGCCGACCACTTCGATGCCGGTGTTCTCACCGCGGCTCAGCCAGCAGCGCATGAAGTTCCGACCGATTCGGCCAAATCCATTGATCGCAACGCGCAAGGTCATGGCAGAAAGCGGTGGGACCCGCTAGCAAGGGGGGATTTTGGCTGCCGATCATACAGAAATGGGGTCCTGCTCTTTCCCGCAGCCACAGGCCCCGGATCGGACGGTCGGCAAAGCGCAGTATCTCGCAGAGGGGGGAGGGCCGGGCTGCCGTTATTTTCGGCGTGGCCTGGAGTCCCCCTTGATCCCGAAGCTCGATCACCGTCAGCCGCTCCACTTCATCGGAGCCGGGGGGATCGGCATGTCCGCCCTGGCAGGGATCCTGGCGGAAAGGGGCTTCCAGGTGAGCGGCTCCGACCCCCGTCCCAGTCCGGTGCTGGAGCGGCTGGGAAGCGCCGGCGTGCGGGTGTTCCAGGAGCAGACCGCCGCCACGATCACCGCGGTCCTCGCCGTCCTCGATCGGCCGGAAGGCGGGACGGAAAGCGGGGAGGTGGCGGATCCCCTGGTGGTGATCAGCTCGGCGGTGCCCGCCGCCAACCAGGAGCTGGCCGAGGCCCGGCGGCGCGGTCTCTCGATCGTGCACCGCTCCGACGTGCTGGCGGCCCTGATCAATGCCCAGCCCTCGATCGCGGTGGCCGGCAGCCACGGCAAGACCACCACCAGCACCCTGATCGCCACGCTCCTGGAGGCCGTCGGCGAGGACCCCACCGCCGTGATCGGCGGGATCGTGCCCGCCTTCGGCAGCAACGGCCGCCACGGCCAGGGCCGGCTGCTGGTGGCCGAGGCCGACGAGTCGGACGGCTCCCTGGTGAAGTTCCGGCCCCGGCTGGGGCTGCTCACCAACGTGGAGCTCGACCACACCGACCACTACCCGGATCTGGCCGCCCTGGTGGCCACCCTGCAGCACTTCGCCGGCGGCTGCACAACCCTGCTGGCCAACCGGGACTGCCCGGTGCTGCTTGAGCACTTCCAGGCCACCAGCTGGTGGTCGACCTGCAGCAGCGAAGGCGTGGACTTCGCCGCCATCCCCCTGGAGGAGCGGGGCGACGGCACCCTGGCCACCTGGTATGAGCACGGGGAGGCGCTCGGCACCCTGGAGGTGCCCCTGCCCGGCCGCCACAACCTGAGCAACACCGTGGCCGCCATGGCGGCCTGCCGGCTGGAGGGCGTGCCCTTCGAGGACCTGCGCCGGGCGGTGGCGGGCCTGCGCCCTCCCGGCCGCCGCTTCGACTGCCGCGGCCTCTGGCAGGACCGGGCGATCGTCGACGACTACGCCCACCATCCCAGCGAAGTGGCCGCCACGATCGCCATGGCCCGGCTGATGGTGGAGAGCGGCCGCAGCCCGCTGCCGCTGGTGCCCCGGCGGCTGGTGGCGGTGTTCCAGCCCCATCGCTACACCCGCACCGCCCAGTTCCTGGACGATTTCGCCGACGCCCTGACCAGGGCCGACGCGGTGCTGCTGGCGCCCCTTTACGCGGCCGGCGAAGCCCCGATGGCGGGGATCTCGAGCCCCGCCCTAGCCGAGGCGGTGCGGGCCCTCGCCCCCGACCTGCCGGTGGCGGTGGCCGCCAGCATGGAGGCGCTGGCGGAGCTGGTGGCCAGCGGCACCGGCCCCGGCGACCTGGTGCTGGCCATGGGGGCCGGCGACGTCAACAGCCTCTGGGACCGTCTGGGGGCCCTCGACGAACGGGGTCGTCCCACCGCGCTGGTGGCCTGAGGGGATGGCGACGGCCCCGCCCAGCCAGACCCGGGCCGCGGTCGCCCTGCGGGACTACACCACCTGGAAGGTGGGCGGGCCGGCCGCCTGGTTCGCCGAACCCGCCGACCAGGGCGAGCTGATCGCCCATGCCGCCTGGGCGGCGGCCTCGGGTCTTCCCTTCCGCTGCATCGGCGCGGGCTCCAATCTGCTGATCGCCGACAGCGGCCTCGATGGTCTCACCCTCTGCAACCGGCGGCTGCAGGGCAGCCGCCTGGACCCTGGCGAGGGCTGGGTGGAGGCCGAGGCGGGCGAACCGATCCCCACCCTGGCCCGCAAGGCGGCCCGCAGCGGCCTGCGGGGGCTGGAGTGGGCCGTCGGCATTCCCGGCACGGTGGGAGGGGCGGTAGTGATGAATGCCGGCGCCCAGGGGGGCTGCACCGCCGAGTGGCTGGTGTCGGTGCGGGTGCTGGATCCCCGCCGGCCCGACGCCCCCTTCGAGCTGGCCGCCGGCGATCTGGCCTTCGCCTACCGCCACAGCCGCCTGCAGGAGGAGCCGCTGCTGGTGCTCTCGGCCCGCTTCCGGCTGGAGCCCGGCCACGACCCGGCGGTGCTCAGCGCCCGCACCAGCGCCAACCTGCAGAGCCGCACCAGCACCCAGCCCTACCAGCAACCCAGCTGCGGCAGCGTATTCCGCAATCCCGAACCGCTCAAGGCCGGCCAGCTGATCGAATCCCTCGGCCTCAAGGGACTCGCCATCGGCGAGGCCCAGGTGTCCCCGATCCACGCCAACTTCATCGTCAACACCGGGGCCGCCACCGCCGCCGACATCGACGCCCTGATCCGGCTGGTGCAGCAGCGGGTGCTGGAGAGCCGCGGGGTGCGGCTGCACCCGGAGGTCCAACGGCTGGGGTTCTAGCCTGGCCCCATACGACGACACCTGGCATGGCCGGCTTCGGACTTCCCAATTTCGGACAGCTGACCGAGGCCTTCCGCAAGGCCCAGCAGATTCAGCAGGACGCCCAGAAGCTCCAGGAGGAGCTCGATGCGATGGAACTGCAGGGCAGCGACCCCGAGGGCCGCGCCAGCGTCTGGCTCTCCGGCAACCAGCAGCCCCTGCGGGTCGAGCTGAGCCCCGAGCTGCTCGCCGAGCCCGTCGAGACGGTCGAGGCGGCCGTGCTGGCGGCCCTCTGCAAGGCCTACGAGGTCTCCACCGGCACCATGCGCGAGCGCATGGAAACCCTCACCGGGGGTCTGGATCTGAATCTTCCCGGTCTGGGGAACTGAGGTCCCCCTCCAGCGCCGGCAGGTCCTGCTCCAGCCCCTGACGCCGGGTGCTGCGGGACGAGCGGCGCAGCTGGGGATCGAGCAGCGGTTCGAGCCGGTCGCCCCGCTGACGCAGGCCCCGCTCCCCCTGGCGCCCCTGGCCGCCGCGGGAGCGGGCCGCCGCGGCCCCTTCCACCTCCTCCAGGCAGCGGCCATAGATCGCCTGGCGGTCCCAGCCGTCCCCCACGGCACAGCCGGGGTCGCCCAGGTGGCGGCAGTTGGCGAAACGGCAGGGGGTGGCCTGGAGGCGGGCCAGCAATTCCGGGAAGGCCGCCGCCAGGGTCTGGGGGTCGGCGGGAAGGGCGGGGGTGTTGAAGCCGGGTGAATCGGCCAGCAGGGCCCCCGGCGCCACGGGAAACAATTCGACATGCCGGGTCGTGTGGCGTCCCCGGCGCAGGCGCCCGGAGACGGCGGCGACGCGCAGCTCCAGGGCCGGGGCCAGGGCATTGAGCAGGCTGCTCTTGCCCACACCGGAGGGGCCGCAGAGCACGGCGATGCCCGGCTCGGCCAGCTGGCCCCGCAGCGCCTCCAGGCCCTCGCCGCTGCGGGTCGAAACCGCCACGGTGCCGTAGCCCCAGCCCTCCAGCCGGCGGCACCAGGCCCGCACCTCGTCCGCCGGCAGCAGGTCGGCCTTGCTGAGCACCACCTGCACCGGCTGGCCGGTGGCCTCGGCGGTGATCAGGAACCGGGTCAGCTGCAGGGGGTCGAGGCCGGGTTCGGCCACGGCCACCACCACCACCACCCGGCTCACGTTGGCGACCGCCGGCCGCTCCAGCAGGCTGTGGCGGGGTTCGAGACCCACCACCGCCCCCCGTCGGGCCCGCCAGTCGACGGCCGCCACCGTCACCCGATCACCCACGCACACCTGGAGGCCGCTCTTGTCGAGGCGGGTGCGACGGGTGCAGAGCAGGCAGCCGTCTCGCCAGGGCTCGGAGCCGTCGCCCCCGGGCTCACAGGGGCCATCGAGGCTCACCAGGCAGTAGTTAGCCTGCAGGGCCACCACCCGACCCGGCAGGGGCTCAGCCCCCATCCCGTCGCACCAGCAGCCGTACCCCGTCCCCGGGGGCGAAGGGCGACGGGTCGACCCGTTCCACCGTGTGACCCTCGTTCCTCAGACCCTCGCTCACCATCTGCTCCGGCTCCCCCCCATCCAGGTCGATCCGCAGCCAGCTCCCCGGCGGCAGGGGCTCGAGGGCCAGGCGGGCCCGGATGAAATTCACCGGGCAGGGGGTTCCCCGCAGGTCGAGGGCCACCGGCGAGCCGCCCATGACGCTCAACCGAACAGGCCGCCGAACAGGCCGCTCTTGTGGTGATGGCGCTGGCCCTTGCTGGTGTGGTGTCCGGCCAGCTGTTCGAGCAGCTGGCGCTCCTCATTGTTGAGCTTGGTGGGCAGCTGCACCTTGATGGTGAACTGATGGTTGCCGCGGGCCACCGGATTGCCGAGTCGGGGCACCCCCTTGCCCTGGAGGGTGATGACGGCCCCGGGCTGGGTGCCGGGGGGAATCTCCAGCGGCTCGTGGCCGTCGACGGTCTCGACCTCGATCGTGTCGCCCAGGATCGCCTGGAGGTAGTTGAGCGAGACCTCGGAATGGATCGTCACCCCGTCGCGGCGCAGCTGGGGGTGGGACTGGACGGTGAGGAAGACGTAGAGATCCCCGGCCGGCCCGCCCCGCTGGCCGGCGTTGCCCTCCTGGCCCACCCGCAGGCGGGTGCCGGTGTCGACGCCGGCGGGGATGTTGATGCGCAGCTTCTTGCGCACCTGCTGCAGGCCCTGGCCGCCGCAGGCATTGCAGGGATCGGCGATCACCTGGCCGGTGCCGTCGCAGGTGGGGCAGGGCGCCACCTGGGTGAAGTTGCCGAAGGGGGTGCGGGTGGCGCGGCGCACCTGGCCGGCTCCGCCGCAGGTGCCGCAGGTGGTGGGGCCGCTGCCCGCCTTGGCCCCGGAACCGTTGCAGGTGGTGCAGGTCTCGAGGTGGCGGATCTGGACATCCTTCTCGGCGCCGGAGACGGCCTCGCTGAAGCTGATGGTGAGATCCAGGCGCAGGTCGTCGCCCTGGCGGGGGCCGCGGCGGCGGGCCCCGGCTGCGGCGCCACCGCCGGCTCCGCCGAAACCGCTGAAGAAGGTCTCGAAGAGATCGGCGAAGCCGCCCATGTCACCCATGTCGGGCATGCCGCCGCCGCCCCCGAGGCCGGCCTCACCGAACTGGTCGTAGCGGGCCCGGGTCTGGGGATCGCTGAGCACCTCGTAGGCCCGGCCGATCTCCTTGAAGCGGTCCTCCGCGGCCGGATCCTTGTTGACGTCCGGGTGGTACTGGCGGGCCAGACGCCGATAGGCCTTCTTGAGGCTGTCGGCATCCACGTCCCGGCTGACACCGAGCAGGTCGTAGTAATCGGCCATCAGTCGGACGTCCCCTCGCTGGGAGGCGCTGATGCGGCCGGGCCGGGACCCATCGACACCTTGACCAGGGCGTGCCTCAGCACGCGGCCGTCGAGGTGGTAGCCCCGCTGCAGCTCCTCGATCACCACGTCCTCCGGATGCTCCTCACTGGGTTCGCGCAGCACGGCCTCGTGAAGCGAGGGATCGAAGGGTTCCCCCTCCACCCGCATCGGCGAAACCCCGAGCTGCTTGAACACATCGACCAGCTGTTTATAGAGGTTCTGATAACTGCGATGCAGGCTTTGGGCCTCCTCGCTCTGGGGGTTGAGCTGCTGCCGGGCCCGGTCGAAGTTGTCGACCACCGGCAGGATCTCCGTGAGGGTGGTGCAGGTGATGTGCAGGCGCTGATCCTCCTTGTCGCGGGTCTGGCGCTTGCGGAAGTTGTCGAAGTCGGCAGCGATGCGCATGTACTGGCCCTTGAGCGACTCGTTCTCGCTGCGCAGGGCCGCCAGCTCGGCCTCCAGCTGGCCGACGCGATCAGCGCCGGATGCAGTGGTGTCCGGAGTGGCATCCGGAGTGGCGTCCGGCGCGGCGCCGGGATCGGCGGCGTCCGGGGCCCCGGAGCCCTGGGCGGAGGCCGTGGGGTCGGTGCCGCCGTCGGGGTTCACCGGCAGGGTCTCGAGGAGCTCCTCCACCCGGGCCGCGTCGACCGCGCCCTCCCGGGGATCGATCCGTTCCTCATGGGGGGGAGTGATGTCGCCGGTCATGCGTTCTGGCAGGGATGTCAGATGCCGTTATGTTGAATGCCCAGGAGCCCACTCCACAAGCGGTGGAAGCCCGCACCTCGGCCCCGCTCCAGCACTCGCCTTCGCTCCCAAGCTTCGCTCCCGATCCTTCCCGTCGATGCCATCAGAAGGTCTTACCCAGCGTCCGCAGGTCACCGGTGCGGAGCACACCTCCCTCTTCCGGGATCTTGACCTGGGTCAGGCCGCCACCCCCCAGGGGCCGATCACGCCGGAAACCGAGGACCTCGAAGCCAGCAGCTCGGGCGAAGGGGTCTCTCCGGTGATGAGCCTGGTGGACCGGATCCTGATCGAGTCGCTCTTCAGCGGCGCCAGTGACATCCACGTGGAGCCCCAGGAGGATGGCCTGCTGGTCCGCTTCCGCCAGGACGGCGTGCTGCGCAGCATCGACAAGCTGCCCCGCACCCTGATCCCCGCGGTCACCTCCCGCTTCAAGATCATGGCCGACCTGGACATCGCCGAACGGCGGTTGCCCCAGGACGGCCGGATCCGCCGCAACTTCCGCGGCCGCACCATGGACTTCCGGGTCAGCACCCTGCCGGGCCGCTACGGCGAGAAGGTGGTGCTGCGGCTGCTCGACAGCGGCGCCACCCAGCTGGGCCTGGACACCCTGATCACCGATGAGGAAGCCAGGTCCACCCTGCGGGACATCGCCTCCAAGCCCTTCGGCATGATCCTGGTCACGGGCCCCACCGGCTCCGGTAAATCCACCACCCTCTATGCGCTGCTCTCGGAGCGCAACGACCCCACCATCAACATCTCCACGGTGGAGGATCCGATCGAATACGCCCTCCCCGGCATCACCCAGACCCAGGTGAACCGGGAGAAGGGGTTCGATTTCAGCTCCGCCCTCCGGGCCTTCATGCGGCAGGACCCGGACGTGCTGCTGGTGGGTGAGACCCGCGACCTGGAGACGGCCCGCACCGCCATCGAAGCGGCCCTTACGGGCCACCTGGTGCTCACCACCCTGCACTGCAACGACGCCGCCAGCGCCTTCGCCCGGCTCGACGAGATGGGGATGGAGCCCTTCCTGGTCAGCGCCTCGCTGCTGGGGGTGGTGTCCCAGCGCCTGCTGCGCCGCCTCTGCAGCGAATGCCGGATCCCCTACCACCCGAACCACAGCGAACTGGCCCGCTTCGGCCTGATGGCCTCCGACGAGACCGACATCTCCTTCTACCGCGCCAACACGGTGCTGCCGGGCTCGGAGGGCTGCTGCAGCACCTGCCAGGGGCGGGGGTACAAGGGCCGTGTGGGGGTCTACGAGATCCTGCGCATGAACGAGACCCTCTCCGCCGCCGTGGCCAAGCGGGCGACGACCGAGGAGCTGCGGCGCCTGGCCCTGGAAAGCGGCATGAAGACCCTGCTCGGCTACGGCCTCGATCTGGTGCGGGAGGGGCTGACCACTCTGGAGGAGGTGGAGCGCATGCTGCTCACCGACACGGGCCTGGAATCGGAGCGGCGCGCCCGGGCCCTGAGCACCCTCACCTGCCGCAGCTGCGGGGCCGGCCTTGAGGACGAATGGTTGGAATGTCCCTACTGTCTGTGCGTTCGGAGCTGAGCAGGATGGATCTCCTCGTCGAAGACCTGATGCAGGAACTGGTCAAGGCCGGAGGCAGCGACCTGCACCTGTCCGCGGGCAATCCCCCCTACGGCCGTTTCAGCGGCCAGCTGCGGCCGATCGTCCAGGACACCCAGCTCACCGAGGAGAGCTGCAACCGTCTGATCTTCTCCCTGCTCAACAACGCCCAGCGCAAGAACCTGGAGCAGAACTGGGAACTGGACTGCTCCTACGGCCTCAAGGGTGTGGCCCGGTTCCGGATCAACGTGTACCGCCAGCGGGGCACCTACGCGGCCTGCCTGCGGGCACTGGGCAACACGATTCCCAGCCTCGAGGAACTCGGCCTGCCCCCGATCGTCGAGGAGATCAGCAGCAAGCCCAAGGGTCTCGTCCTAGTCACTGGGCCGACGGGCTCCGGCAAGACCACCACCCTGGCCGCCCTGATCGAGCACATCAACGCCACCCGTTCGGAGCACATTCTCACCATCGAGGATCCGATCGAATTCACCTACAGGAATCACAAGTCAATCATTCACCAGCGGGAACTCAATGAAGACACCCGCAGCTTCTCGAACGCCCTGCGGGCGGCCCTGCGGGAAGATCCCGATGTGATCCTGGTCGGGGAACTTCGCGACCTGGAGACGATCCAGCTGGCGATCACCGCCGCCGAGACCGGCCACCTCGTCTTCGGCACCCTGCACACCAGTTCCGCCGGCCAGACCGTCGACCGGATGGTGGATGTGTTCCCGGCCGGCCAGCAGACCCAGATCCGGGTGCAGCTGAGCGGCAGCCTGCTGGCGGTCTTCTCCCAGACCCTCTGCAAGAGCGCCGAACCCACCGGCAACGGGGCCTTCGGCCGGGTGATGGCCCAGGAGATCATGATCAACACCCCCGCCATCGCCAACCTGATCCGGGAAGCCAAGAGCTCCCAGCTCTATTCCCAGATCCAGACCGGCGCCAGCCAGGGCATGCAGACCCTCGAGCGGGCGCTCGCCAACCTGGTGGAGGAGGGCAGGGTCACCCGTGAGGAGGCGCTGCTGAAGACCACCAAACCCGAGGAGCTCGTCCGACTGCTCGACCGCTGAGGAATGCCATGACCGCCTTCGTCGTCACCTACACCACCAGATCCGGCCAGCGCCGGGAGATGACGCTGAATGCCGACAGCCCCTCCGTCGCCCGGCGGAAGCTGCGCCGCCGCGGCATCCTGGCCAACACCCTGGTGCGCAAGGAGACCCCCAAGGTCACCCAGGCCGCGGCCGTCAAGAAGACGCCCTCCTCCTTCAGCGGCCTGGCCGACCTGCTGGAAGGGCCGGTGACCATCCGGGACAAGGCCCTGTTCGCCAACAAGCTCTCCGCCCTGGTTGATGCGGGCGTGCCGATCCTGCGCAGCCTCGATCTGATGCGGGTCCAGCAGCGCTCCAACAAGATGCGCCTGGCCCTGGCCGGCATGACCCAGGACGTCAACCAGGGCGACAGTCTGGGCAACGCCATGCGGCGCTGGCCGAAGGTGTTCGACAACCTCAGCATCGCCCTGGTGGAGGCGGGTGAGGCCGGTGGCGTCCTGGACGACACCCTCAAACGCCTGGCCAAGCTGCTGGAGGACAACGCCAAGCTCCAGAACCAGATCAAGGGGGCGATGAGCTATCCGGTCACGGTGCTGGTGATCGCCATCGCCGTGTTCCTGGGCATGACGATCTTCCTGATCCCCACCTTCTCCAGCGTCTTCGAACAGCTGGGGGCGGAATTGCCCCTGTTCACCCAGATGATGCTGAATCTGAGTGAGTTCCTGCGCTCCTGGAAGGCCCTGATCCTGCTGGCGGGCCTGGTCGGCTTCGCCTTCTGGGTGGTCTCGACCTACAACACCCCGATGGGCCGCCGCCAGATCGACGGCCTGCTGCTGAAGCTGCCCCTGTTCGGAGAACTGCTGCAGAAATCGGCCAGTGCCCAGTTCTGCCGCACCCTGAGTTCCCTCTCCAAGGCGGGGGTTCCGATTCTTCTTTCCCTGGATATCGTGAGGGAAACGGCCACCAATTCGGTGATCTCCGATGCCATCATCTCTTCCAAGAATGAGGTGAGTGAGGGCATGCCCTTGAGCGCTGCTTTACGGCTGAAGAATGTGTTCCCCGAGATGTGCGTCAACATGCTCGCCATCGGCGAGGAAACCGGCGAGATGGACGCCATGCTCTCCAAGGTGGCCGATTTCTACGAAGACGAGGTCAGCACGATGGCGAAGGCCATGACCTCCATGCTGGAGCCGGCGATGATCGTGCTGGTGGGCATCATCGTGGGCTCGGTGCTGCTGGCCATGTATCTGCCGATGTTCTCGATCTACGAACACATTCGATGAGCCGCCAGGGCCTGGCCCGCCAGCCAGCCCGAGCTCCAGCAGTGCTGAAAGTTGAAGCCGCCGGTCACACCGTCGACGTCCAGTAGCTCCCCCACCAGGAACAGGCCCGGCCGCAGGCGGCTCTCCATCGTGGCCAGGTTGACCTCCGCCAGGGGGATGCCGCCGGCGGTGACGAACTCCTCGCCGAACGGGCCGCGGCCTGAGACCCGGTAACGGCTGTCCCGCAGGGCCGTCACCAGGGCCTGCTCTTGGCGGCGGGGGAGATCGGCCCAGCGCAGGCTGGCGTCGACCCCGACCAGGGCCAGCAGGTGCAGCCAGAGGCGGCGGCTGAGGTCGGGCCAGGGCCGCCAGTTGCCGAGCTGCCGCCGGGCCTGCTCGCGGCGCGCCGCGGCGAACCAGCCCTCCAGCTCCGCCGGCTTGCGGCCGCCGGTCCAGTCGACCCGGAGATCGGCCCGGTAGCGACGCTCCCGCAGGGCCCGGGCGGCGAAGGCCGTGAGCCGCAGGGTGGCCGGCCCGCTGAGGCCCCAGTGGGTGATCAGCACGGGCCCCCGCTGCCGCTGGGGCTTGCCGGGGGCGCCAGGGGCCGAGGCGGTGGCGGCCGTGGCGGTGTCCGCCAGGGGGGTCAGCAGCAGCTCCAGCTGCACCGGGTCCATCGCCACCCCGGCCAGGGCCACCAGGGGGTGGTCGGCCAGGGTGAGGGTGAACAGGGAGGGCACCGACGCCACCAGGCCATGGCCCAGGGAGGCGGCGATGCGGTGGCCGCTGGGGTGGCTGCCCGTCGCCAGCACCAGGTGCTCGGCGAGCAGCTCGGCCCCCGAGCGCAGCCGCAGCCGGAACCCGCCACCGGGCAGGGCCTCCGCCGCCTGCCCCGCCTCGGCTGTGTGCACCGCCACCCCGGCGGCGGTCGCCGCCCGGCGCAGGGTGTCGATCACCGAGGAGGAACGGTTGGAGCGGGGGAACAGCCGCCCGTCGGGCTCCTCCACCAGCTGCAGGCCATGGGCCTGGAACCAGGCCACCGTGTCGCCGGGGGCGAAGCGCGAGAAGGGGCCCCGCAGGGCCTTGCCGCCGCGCGGGTAGTGATCCACCAGCAGCCGCGGATCCCAGCAGGCGTGGGTGACGTTGCAGCGGCCGCCGCCGCTGATCAGCACCTTGTGGAGCGGTTCGGGGGTGGACTCCAGCAGCAGCACCCCCCCGCGGAGCTGGCCGGCGGCCGCTTCCGCCGCCGCGATGGCGGCCATGAAGCCCGCCGGGCCCCCTCCCACCACCACCACGGAGGCACGGCTGGGCAGCATGGGGCGATGGAGCACAACTACCGCTTCAGTGTGGCGCCCATGCTGGACTGCACCGATCGGCACTTCCGGGTGCTGATGCGGCAGGTCAGCCGGCACTGCCTGCTCTACTCCGAGATGGTGGTGGCCCGGGCCCTGCACCACATCGCCCACGACGGCTCCCCCTCCCGCTTGGGGGAGCGGCAGCAGCGGCTCGAGCGGCTGCTGGGGTTCGACCCGGACGAACACCCCCTGGCCCTGCAGCTCGGCGGCGACGACCCGGAGCTGCTGGCGGAGGCCGCCCGGATGGGGGCCGACTGGGGCTACGACGAGATCAACCTGAATGTCGGCTGCCCGAGCGAAAAGGTGCAGCAGGGCCGCTTCGGGGCCTGCCTGATGGCGGAGCCGGAGCGGGTGGCCCGCTGCGTGGCGGCGATGGCGGCGGCGACGCCCCTGCCGGTGACGGTGAAGCACCGCATCGGCATCGACGATCGGGACTCCTACGAGGAACTGCTGGCCTTCGTCGACAGCCTGGCGGCGGCCGGTGCCGCCCGCTTCGCCGTGCACGCCCGCAAGGCCTGGCTGAACGGCCTCGATCCGAAACAGAACCGCACCGTGCCGCCCCTGCGCTGGGACCTGGTGCACCGCCTCAAGCGGGAGCGGCCGCGGCTGACGATCGAACTGAACGGAGGCCTGGAGGACCTGGGCCCCTGCCAGGAGCAGCTGGCCCTGGTGGACGGGGTGATGGTGGGCCGGGCCGCCTACGCCCATCCGCTTCGCTGGGCGGGGGTGGACGGCCTGATCTTCGAGGACGCCGGCGGCGGGGAGCCGCGGGCCTCGACGGTGGTGCGGGGGGTGCTGCCCCACGCCGAGCGTTGGTGCGCCTCGGGGGGCCGGCTGTGGCCGATCGCCCGGCACCTGGTGCAGGTGGTGGAGGGGGTCAGCGGGGCCCGCCACTGGCGCGGCTGGCTGACCCGGGAGGCCGGCCTGGCGGGGGCGGGCCCCGCCGTGATGGAGGAGGCCGCCCGCCAGCTGGAGGAGCGGGGCCTGTGAGCTGGCTCAGCCCGCGGCCAGACGGACCTCAGACCTCGGCGCCACCGTAGTCGCCTCCGCCGTACTCACCACCGCCACCGCCGCTGCGGCGCCGGCGGGAGCGACCCGCCTCGAAGGCATCGGGGGCGGCACCGCCGCCACCAGCTCCACCGCCGCCGTAGCTGCGGTCCTCCCAGCCCTTGGCCCCGGAACCGCGGTCGGCGCCGTAACCGCCGCCACCTCCGTAGCCACCACCGCCGCCGCCATAGCCGCCGCCACCACCACCGCCGTAGCCGCCACCGCCGCGGCGCGGGCCGCCGCCGCCGCCACCACCGCCGCTGCGGGGTTCCGCCTTGTTGATGCGCAGGGGACGTCCCATCAGCTCAGCGCCCTGCAGGGCATCGATGGCCCGGGTCTCGGTGTCGGCGTCGGCCATCTCGATGAAGGCGAAGCCACGCTTGCGGCCGGTGTCGCGCTCCAGGGGCAGGGAACAGTTGACCACTTCGCCGAAGGGCGCGAACAGTTCAGCCACGTCTTCCTGCTCGGCGCGGAAGGGAAGATTGCCGACGAAAATACTCACTGACCGATGAGGGGGAACCGATGGGGCGCACGGGCGCCCGAGACCCCCCAAGATTAGACGTAGACACGCGATTCCAACGCCCGCCGGGGGGGCCTCAGGGAGTGCGATCGAGGCGCTCCCGCGCCAGGCGCAGCTGCTCGGCCACCCGCTCGAAGCCCGTGCCGCCCTCACTGCGGCGGGCCGCCACCACCTGCCGCGGGGCAATCGCCGCGTGGATGTCCGCCTCGAAGGCGGGATGGAGCTGCTGCCAGCGCTCCAGGGGCAGATCGGCCAGCAGCCGCTGCTCCAGCAGGCAGGCCTTCACCAGCCCGCCCACCAACTGGTAGGCCTCCCGGAACGGCACCCCGCGGGCCACCAGATAGTCGGCCACATCGGTGGCATTGGAGTAATCAGCGGCCACGGCGGCCTCCAGCCGGGCGGGGCGGAAGTCGAGCCCCTCCTCGAACAGCACGGCCATCGCCTCCAGGCAGTCGAGGCAGGTGCGAACCCCGTCGAAGAGAGCTTCCTTGTCCTCCTGGAAATCCTTGTTGTAGGCGAGGGGCAGACCCTTGATCATCGTCAGCAGTCCCATCAGGTGGCCGAAGACCCGGCCGCTCTTGCCGCGCACCAGTTCGGGCACATCGGGATTCTTCTTCTGGGGCATCAGGCTGCTGCCGGTGGCGCAGCGGTCGGTGAGCCCCACGAAGGCGAACTCCTCGCTGGCCCAGAGGATCACCTCCTCCGCCAGGCGGCTGAGGTGGGCCATCACCAACGACAGCGCCGCCATCGTCTCGACGGCGAAGTCCCGGTCGCTCACCGCATCGAGGCTGTTGGCGTAGATCGCCTCGAAGCCCAGCTCGGCGGCGGTCTGGCGGCGGTCGATCGGCACCGGCGTCCCCGCCAGGGCCGCCGCCCCGAGGGGGCAGATGTTGACGCGCCGGCGCACATCGGCCAGGCGCTGGCGGTCGCGCTCGGCCATCTCGACGTAGGCCAGCAGGTGGTGGGCCAGGCAGACCGGCTGGGCCCGCTGCAGGTGGGTGTAGCCGGGGATCAGGGTGTCGGCGTGGGCCTCGGCCCGCACCAGCAGGGCCCGCTCGAAGCGCACCAGGGCGGCGTCGATGGCATCGATCCGGCGCCGCAGCCACAGGCGCAGGTCGGTGCCCACCTGGTCGTTGCGGCTGCGGCCGGTGTGCAGCTTCTTGCCGAGGGGGCCGAGGAGCTCGATCAGGCGCCGCTCGACGGCGAAATGGACGTCCTCCGCCTCCAGGCCCGGCCTGAACTGCCCGGCGGCCGCCTCGGCCCGGATGGCTTCGAGCCCCTCGATCAGGCGCACCGCCTCCGACTCGCTGATCACCCCGCAGCGGCCCAGCATGCGGGCGTGGGCGACGGAGCCGTCGAGATCCTCCTGGAGCAGGGCGATGTCGAAACCGATCGAGGCGTTGAACCGCTCGATCGCCGGATGCAGACCCTGCTCGAAGCGATCGCTCCAGGTGGTGGGGGAGGGGTCGGCGACCATCAGGGCATTCCGCTCAGCCCCTCAGCTTGCCATTCGTCTCAGGTGGGGGGCAGGGAGGGCAGCACCACCCCGTCCCGCACCTTCAGCACCACCATCGAGGCGTCGTCCTCGAGGCGGCGGTCGCTGCCGACGAAACGGTCGAGGCGATCGAACAGCCGATCCAGGATCGCCTGGGCCTCGTGGGCCGCCCGGCAGGCGCCCTGGAAGGCCTTCACCAGCCGCTCCTCGTCGAAGCGCTCGCCGCTGAAGCCGCTGGCCTCGGTGACGCCATCGGTGTAGTAGAGGATCACGTCGCCGGGTTCCAGCTGCAGCTCGCCGCAGCCGTACTCCGCCTCGCTCTGCAGGCCGATCAGCAGGCCGGAGGTGTCGAGCCGCTCCACCCGGCCCGACTGGCGCCGCCAGACCAGGGGCGGGTTGTGGGCGGCGTTGGCGTAGCGCAGCAGGCGGGTGCGGGGGTCGTAATCGGAATAGAAGAGGGTGACGAAGCGGTGCGAATGGGCCAGGTCCTCCTGGGCCAGCTGGTTGAGGTCGTGGAGGATGCGGTCGGGGGGCAGTCCGCTGAGCACCTCGGCCCGCAGCATGCCCCGCAGCAGGGTCATCAGCAGGCCGGCCGGCACCCCCTTGCCCATGACATCCCCCACCACCAGGGCCCAGGGGGCCTGCTCGCGCCGGTGGCCGGTGAGCTGGGGCTGGGTGGGGATGAAGTCGTAGTAGTCGCCGCCCACCTGGAAGGCGGGGCGGCAGAGGGCCGCCAGCTCGACGCCGTCGATCACGGGGCAGTGGTCGGGCAGCAGCTGGGACTGGACCTCGGCGCCGATGCTCAGCTGGCGGTCGAGCCGCTCATGGCGGCGCCGGTCCTGCTGCAGCACCTCGTTCTCCAGGGCCACACCGGTGAGGTCGGCCACCAGCTGCAGGTGCCGGCGGCGCACGTCGCTCCAGCTGAAGCCGCTCCGGTCGCTGAACACGTAGAGCCGGCCCCGCTGGCGGCTGCGGGCCACCACGGAGGTGGCGAACACCTGGCGGGCCCCGAGCAGGCGCTGGATCAGGGGATCGAGCAGCACCGCGACAGCCTCGTCGCCCTCCTGGTTCTGGAGCTGCCCATCGGGCAGGGCGGCCAGGTGGCGCAGCACCTCGGCGCTGCGCTCGCCGGGGGTGGCCTGGAGCTGCTCGCGCCAGAGCCGGCCATCGGCGTGGAACACCACGAGCAGGCTGCCCTCCGCCTCCACCAGGCGCGCGGCCACCAGGGGCACCAGTTCCAGGAAGCGCTTGAGGTTGGTGTAGCTGCGCAGGGCGAAGGAGAGGGACGCCAGCAGCTCCAGGTTGCGGCGCTGCTCACGGCCGAGGCTGTCGAGCAGCTGGCGCAGCGAGGCCGCGACGGACAGCCCCTGACCGGGACGGGACGCCGTGGTGGGGGTGGGATGGGGCTGCGGGGGCGGCAGGCTGCTCACCGAGCGGCCGCAAAGGACACGCAAGGTAGCAGCGGCAGGCGGCTCCAGGAGGCGGGCAGGGCCTCAGGAAGCGAGCAGGGCCTCGACGAACTCGAAGCTGTTGAAGGGCCGCAGGTCGCGGATGCCCTCGCCGGCGCCGATGAAGCGGATCGGCAGCCCCGCCTCCGAGGCCACCGCCAATGCGACACCGCCGCGGGCGCTGCCGTCCAGCTTGGTGAGCACCACCCCGGTGAGACCGGCGGCACTGGCGAAGGCCATGGCCTGGCGCAGGCCGTTCTGGCCCTGGCTGGCATCGAGCACCAGCAGCGATTCCACCGCCGCCTCCGGCGCCAGCTTGGTGATCGTGCGCCGCACCTTGCCCAGTTCCTCCATCAGGTTGTGCTTGGTCTGCAGCCGGCCGGCCGTGTCCACCAGCACCAGTTCGGTGCCCTTGGAGCGGGCGGCGCCGATGGCGTCGTAGACGACGGCCGCCGGGTCGGCATTGGCGCTGGGGTTGGCGACCACGGCCACGCCGCTGCGCTCCCCCCAGACGCTCACCTGCTGCACCGCCGCGGCCCGGAAGGTGTCGGCGGCGGCGATCAGGCAGCTGTAGCCGCTGCGCACCGCCAGGTTGGCCAGCTTGCCGAGGGTGGTGGTCTTGCCGACCCCGTTGACGCCGACCAGGAGCCAAACGTTGAGCCGGTCGCGCTGGGGGGCCAGCAGGGCGGTGCCGCCGGCGCGGATCGGCTCGTCCAGCAGGCCGCGCAGCTGCTCCTTGAGGAAGCGGAGGCCCTCGGCCGGGTCGACCACCTCCTCGTTGAGGCGGCGGCGCAGGGCTTCCAGCACCTGGTCGGTGGCCTTCACCCCCACGTCGGCCCGCAGCAGGGTGGACTCGAGGTCGTCGAGCACCGCCGGGGTGAGGGGGTCATCGCCGAGGTTCTCCAGCAGCTGGGTGACAAAACCCTTTCGGGTCTTCTCGAGGCCGCGCCGCAGCCGGCCCAGCCAGTCGATCTCCTCGAGGGAAACGTCATCGACGCTGCGCCCCTGGGCCGCCAGCACCTCCGCCGACCAGGTGAAGGTGTCATCGAAGGCGCCGAGGCTGGGGTCGGCGGCATCGGCGTCCGCGGCCTGGGGGGTCGCTGCGGCGGCCGGCGGCGCGGCCGGGGCGGGCTCGGCGGGGGCGGTGATCTCCTGGAGGCGCTGCTGGCGCTGGGCGGCGGCCTGCTCCAGCAGCGAGAGGCCAGGTGCCACGGGCGGAGCGGCGGGTGCGGGCTCTGGTTCGGGTTCGGGTTCGGATTGGGTGGCCGCTGGCGGCTCGGGAGCGGCTTCGGGAGCGGGTGGTGCCTCGGCGGCCGCGGCCGGTGCGGGGGAAGATGCGGGCGCCGTGGCCTGGCTGGCCGCCTCCTGCTGGGCCTTCAGCCGGGCGTAGGCCTGGCGGGCCCAGGCCAGGGCGTCCTCGTCGACCCCGGGGCCGGCGGGAGCGGCGGTGGCGGCAGCAGCAGCCGGCGCGGAGTCGGGGGCGGCCGGCGCAGCCTCGGACGGGGGCACGGCCACCGGGGCCGCGGCTTCGGGCACGGCCGGAGCCGTCGCGGCTTCGGGTTCGGGCCGGGACTCGGGCGGTGACTCCGGCTCCGGCGAGAGCTCCGGTGTCGGTGCGGCGGCGGGCGCCGGGGCGGGCTGGGCCTGGGCCCGTTTGAACCAATCGAAGACCATCGCGTTCCTGGTCAGACCCGGGCGGCGGTGAAACGCCGCAGAACACCGTTGATCATGCGTCGCCCCTGCTCGTCGCTGTAGCGGTTGGCGAGCTCCACCGCCTCGTTGCAGGCCACGGCGGCGGGGGTGCCGAAATCCTCCAGATCCACCACCGCCAGCCGCAGGATGTCCCGGTCGACCCGGGGCAGGCGGGTGAGGCGCCAGCCCTCCATCACCGCATCGATGCGGCCGTCGAGGGCTTCGCGGTCGCGCAGCACGGCCCGGATGCGGCCGATGGCGTCGCGCTGCACCGCCTCCTGGTCGGCCAGCAGCAGCAGGCGCGGCAGCTCGAGGCTGGCGGAGAGCCGGTTGAGGGCGTGCTCGGCGTGGGTGAGGCCCTCCTGCAGGTGGCGCCGCACCGTGGGCAGCTGCTTCTCCCCCTGGTCCTGCAGCTCGCTGTCGAGCAGCCGCTGCTGGGCCTGCTGGAGATCCTCGGCGGAACGGTCGAGGGCCTCGCGCACGTGCTGGCTGAGGCTGGTGACGGCCTGCTGCAGCAGCAGATCGAAGGAGCCGGTGGGGGCCTCGGCGACGCTGCCGCGGTCGCTGACCTGACCCAGCATCAGCAGGGCCAGTTCACGGGCAAGGGTGCGACTCTGCATCAGGAGGGTTGGGGGGCGCGCAGCTGGGCCAGCAGGCTGGCAAAGCTGCGGTTGGAGGTGGGTTCCCGCTCGTCGGGGCTGACGATGCCGGCGGAGATGATCGTGCGGAAGGCATCCTCGACACTCAGGTCGATGTCCTTGACCAGGCGCTCGGGCACCACCGCATACCAGCCGGTGGTGGGGTTGGGGGCGGTGGGAATGAAGACGCTGAGCATGGTCTCGCCAAAATCGGCCTGGATGGCCGTGCCCAGCACCCCGGTGACGAAGCCGACGGCATAGAGCCCTTCGCGGGGGTATTCGACCAGGACCACCCGCCGGAAGCGGGCGGAATTGCCCTGGAGGAAGGTTTCCAGGAGCTGCTTGAGGGTCTTGTAGACGGAACCCGCCAGGGGGATCCGCAGCAGGGTGCCCTCACCGAACTCCAGCAGCCAGCGGCCGACGATGTTGCGGGCCATCAAACCGATCAACAGGATGCCGAGGAGCGGCACCAGCAGCCCAACCCCCAGGTTGATCAGGTCCTGGAGGAGGGGGTTGAGGGTGTTGAACGGGTTGAACTGCTTGGGGATCGACGTCAGGAAGGCCAGAACGAAGCGGCTCACCGTGGTGGCGAGCCAGATCGTGGTGGCCAGCGGAATGACCACCAGCAGACCGGCGATCAGATCGTTCTTGAGATCCTGCTGCAGCCGGTTGCCCAGGGGCTGATCGGAACTGGGACTACTGGATGGGACCAATGGATGGGGTCCGGAGGGGCGAAACCCTAACGGTAACGATCCACGGGGGACTTACAGGACACTGCCGAGGCAAAGGATCGTGAAGGCGATGATCAGGACCACCGCGCCGAGGGATCCGCCGTAGCGGCGCTGGCTCAGGGTGACCTTGCTGGTCTGCTCGGTCTGCTTGAACTGGGTCTCGAGCTGGTCGAGCTGGCGATCGACGAAGGCCCGGGCCGACTGGGTCTTCTGCGCCTCGGTGGCACCCGGGGGCACCTGGCCGGTGGCTTCGGCCTGCTTGATCAGCTGCTGGAGCAGGGCGGGATCCTTGCTCTGCTGGCGGGCCATCTCCAGCTGGCCGCGCTTGGCGGCGAGCTGCTGGTCGGCCTGCTGCTGCATCTGCTGGTCACCGCCGAAGGCGATCGGCAGCGAGGCGGTCAGCAGCACGGCCAGCAGACCGCTGATGATGCAGACGGTCCAGAGGACGGGGGTGCGCTCCTCCGACGGGTCTTCCAGGCGGGAGGAGAGGTACATGAGCAGCAGCCCGATCAGACCCATCGGGGCCTGGCCGATCAGTCGCTCCACCACCAGCTGGCGGAAGGCCTCCTCCTGCCAGTCCCAGAGGGTGAGCACGGCGACCAGCTGCAGGATGAGCAGCACCACCAGGGTGAGGCCCATCCAGCGCAGCAGGGGACTGAAGCGGGAGGAGGAAACGGCTGCCACGCAATGGAGGTCGGATTCGTGGGACTCTACCGGCAGCCCTTGAGCACGCCTTCGTCCCATAGCGCACTGGCGGCGGCGCTGCGGGCCAGGGCCGAAGGCCTCGGCTTCGCGCCGGTGGGGCTGGCGGCGGTGCCGGGAGGCCCGCGGCTGCCGCTGCGCACGGCCGCCCTGGAGCGGTGGCTGGCGGCGGGCCACCAGGCGGGGATGGGCTGGATGGAGGATCCCCGCCGTCGCCGGATCGAGGCGCTTCTGCCGGGGGTCCGCAGCATCCTTGCTGTGGGCTGGAACTACCACGTGGCCCGGGAACGGGCGCCGGGGAGCCTGCGGGTGGCCCGCTACGGCTGGGGCCGCGATTACCACCGGGTGATTGACGGCCGCCTGCGGCAGCTGGGGCGCTGGCTCGAGGAAGTGGCACCGGGCACCACCTGGCGCGCCTGCGTCGACAGCGCCCCCCTGCTCGACAAGGCCTGGGCGGAGGAGGCGGGCCTGGGCTGGATCGGCAAGAACGGCAACCTGATCCATCGCCAGCGGGGCTCCTGGATGCTGCTGGGCCACCTGCTCACCAGCCTCGACCTCCCCCCCGACCGCTCGGCCGAGCCCCTGTGCGGCGCCTGCACGGCCTGTATCGACGCCTGCCCCACCGGCGCCCTCGACGAGCCGTTCGTGGTGGATGCCCGCCGCTGCATCGCCTACCACACGATCGAGAACCGCGACGAGGCGTTGCCGGCGGCGATCGCCGGGCGGCTGGAGGGCTGGGTGGCCGGCTGCGACATCTGCCAGGAGGTCTGCCCCTGGAACGGCCGGCCCCTGCCCGTCGCCACCGACAGCGACGTGCAGCCGCGACCGTGGCTGCTGGATCTGGGCGGCGCGGAGGCCCTGGGCTGGAGCGACGGCGACTGGGATGAACGGCTGCGGGCCTCGGCTCTGCGGCGGATCCGCCCGGCCATGTGGCGGCGCAACATCCGGGCGGCCTTGGCGGGCGGCTGGGGACAACGGGGGACGGCTCCCTAGGCTGGGGCGATTCGGGGTGATTCCGTGGGCCGGCGGTTCTGGCGACTGTTCTCCTCCCTCTGCCTGGCCATGCCGCTGACGGCCACCCCCCTGGTGGGCTACGCCCTGCCGGCGCGGGCTCTGGTGCCGTTCGTGTACCTGCCCCAGGAGAAGGAACTGGAGGGGGCGGGGCTGGGCATCGCCCAGGCGGCGGCCCGGCTGCTGCGCCTTGGCCAGGCGGAGGATGCGGCCCGGCTGGCGGAACTGACGGTGCGGCTGCTGCCGCAGGACCCCCGCGGCTGGGTGCTGCTGGCGGAAGCTGAGCTGCGCAGCAACCAGATGGAGAAGGCGAAGGTGGCCCTGGCCCGGGCCAAGGAGCTGGATCCCAACAACGCCGGCATCTGGTTCGCCGAGGGCTCCCTGGCCCTGCGGGACGGCAAGCCCCAGGACGCCATCGGCCTGCTGCGGCGGGGCCTGGAACTCGACAGCAAGAACGCCGGCGCCTACTTCGATCTCGGCAACGCCCAGATCCTGCTGGGCAACACCCAGGAGGCCCTGGGCTCGTTCGAGCGGGCGTCGGGGCTGCGCAAGGACTTCTGGGAAGCGATCAACAACCAGGGGCTGGTGCTCTACGAGAGCGGCCGCGTCAACGACGCCATCGGCCGCTGGCAGCGGGTGCTGAAGATCAAGCCGGACATCGCCGAAACCTCCCTGGCCCTGGCGGCGGCCCTGTTCGAGCGGGGGCCGGCGGAACGGGCCCAGGCCCTGAAGCTGGCCGAGACGGCCCTGGCGGAGGAGCCCAACTACGTCAAGGAGAAGTTCCAGAAGGAGCAGCTCTGGGGGCCGAAGCTGCGGGCGGTGACCGCCCAGCTGCTGGCCCTGCCGGAGCTGAAGGCGGCGGTGGAGCGGGCCCTGGCCAATGCCACCGACGGTGACGGCGGCAGCGGCGACGATTCCTGAGCCCGGGGGGCACCGGGCGCCATCTGTAGGCTGAGCGCCCTGAGCCGCTGCCCCAAAGGACCGGATGCCGGACGAGCGCGTCCAACCGATCGCCCTGCATCAGGAGATGCAGCGCTCCTACCTCGAGTACGCGATGAGCGTGATCGTGGGGCGGGCCCTGCCGGACGTGCGCGACGGGCTCAAGCCGGTGCAGCGGCGCATCCTGTACGCGATGCACGAGCTGGGGCTGACCCCGGACCGGCCCTACCGCAAATGCGCCCGTGTGGTGGGCGACGTGCTCGGCAAGTACCACCCCCACGGCGACCAGGCGGTCTACGACGCCCTGGTGCGGCTGGTGCAGACCTTCGCCAGCCGCCACCCGCTGCTGGACGGCCACGGCAACTTCGGCTCGGTGGACGACGATCCGCCGGCCGCGATGCGGTACACGGAAACCCGGCTGGCGCCGATCGCCAACGAGGCGATGCTCGATGAGATCGGCAGCGACACGGTCGATTTCGCCCCCAACTTCGACGGCTCCCAGCAGGAGCCCACGGTGCTGCCGGCCCAGCTGCCCTTCCTGCTGCTCAACGGCTGCACCGGCATCGCCGTGGGCATGGCCACCAGCATCCCGCCCCACAACCTGGGGGAGGTGGTGGATGCCCTGATCGCCCTGATCCGCAAGCCCGACCTGCCGGAGGAGAAGCTGCTGGCGATGGTGCCGGGGCCCGATTTCCCCACCGGCGGCGAGGTGCTGCTGGGCAGCGGCGTCCGCGACACCTACGCCACGGGGCGGGGCAGCATCCCGATGCGGGGTGTGGCCCACATCGAGGAGGTCCAGCCCGGCAAGGGGCGCCACCGCCGCGGCGCCGTGGTGGTGACGGAACTGCCGTACCAGCTGAGCAAGGCGGGCTGGATTGAGAAGCTGGCCGAGCAGGTGAACGACGGCAAGATCGGCGGCATCGCCGACATCCGCGACGAGAGCGACCGCGAGGGGATGCGGGTGGTGATCGAACTGCGGCGCGACGCCGAGCCCCAGAAGGTGCTGGAGGAGCTGCAGCGCCGCACGGCCCTGCAGAGCAACTTCGGCGCCATCCTGCTGACGCTGGTGAACGGCCAGCCCCAGCAGCTGAACCTGCGCCAGATGCTGCAGCAGTTCCTGGAGTACCGGGAACTGACGATCCTGCGGCGCACCACCCATGCGCTGAAGCGCTGCGAGGACCGTCTCGAGGTGGTGCAGGGTCTGATCAAGGCCCTCGACGACCTCAAGCGCGTGATCGCGATGATCAGCGAGGCACGGGATGCCGCCACGGCCCGGGCCAGCCTGCAGGTGCACCTCGATCTGAGCGAGCGCCAGGCCGATGCGGTGCTGGCGATGCCGCTGCGGCGGCTCACGGGCCTGGAGCAGGAGGGACTGCGCAAGGAGGCGGCCGATCTGGAAGAGGAGCGCATCCGGCTGCGGCACCTGATCGACGACCGCGACACCCTGCTCGACACGATGGTGAGCGAGCTGAAGGGGCTCCGGAAGCGCTATGCCACCCCCCGCCGCACCCGGCTGGTGGAGGGGGGCGACGCCCTGGTGGCCCAGCGGGCGGCGGCGGTGCGGCCCAACACCGAACTGCAGCGCCAGCAGGCCTTCGAGGCCCTCGCGGGGGATGGCCGGCTGCTGATCCAGACCGACGGGGCGGTGCGGATCGTGACGCCCCAGATGCTGGGCCGGCTGCATCTGGATCAGGCGGCCGAGCTGGGGGAACTGCCGCCTCCGGCGCGGCTGATCCTGCCGGTGGCCGAGCAGCCGGCGTTGCTGGCCTTCAGCGCCGGCGGCAAGGTGGCCCTGCTGCGCTGGGAATTCGCCGGCCAGAACCCCGGCAAGCTGGAGCGCTTCCTGCCCGACAGCCTGCAGGGAGAGACGGTGGTGCAGGTGCTGCCGCTGCCGCAGCCGCCGTCGGGAAGCATCGGGCTGCTGAGCACCGATGGGCGCTTCAAGCGGCTGCCGATCGAGGATTTCCTGGAGCTCTCGGGCCGGCCCGCCACGGTGCTGAAGCTGAAGGAGGGGGTGGCGCTGCAGCGGGTGGTGCCCTGCCTGGAGGGGGAGGACCTGGTGGTGGCCACCAGCACCGGGCGGGTGCTGCGGCTGGCGATCAACGACACCAACCTGCCGGTGCTGGGCCGCACGGCCCAGGGGCCGATGCTGCTGCGCCTGCTGCCCGGCGAGCGGGTGGTGGGGGCGGCGCGGGCGGCAGCGGGCGGCGACGTGCTGCTGGCCAGCCGCCGCGGCCAGGTGAAGCGGCTGCAGCTCGAGAACCTGCGGCCCTGCCAGCGGGGCGCCATGGGCCAGATCGGCCTGCGCTTCCTGGAGCGCGAGGACGTCCTGGTGGATCTGCAGGCAGGCGACGCCGGCGTGATCGGCGTGACGCTGGAGGGCCCCGAGGGTCGCAGCCTGCGGCTGAGCGCCGAGCAGCTGCCGCCGGAGGACTGCGGCGGATCGGGAATCCTGCTGGCGCTGAAGCCCGGCGATGCGGTGCAGCAGCTGGTGCCGCTGCTCGGCGGGGCCTAGGCCGGCCGCCGGAAGATCAGCACATGCTCGCTGGCCGTGGCGGCGGGGTTCTCCGCGAAGATCTGAACCAGGTCCCAGCCCAGGGCAGCATGGTCATAGATGGCCTGTTCGTAAGGGGATGGATCGATCTGGCCGGCGGTTTAGGCCACCGGAAGCCGAAGGAAGGTGTAGGTGTTCATCGAGAAGCCAGCCGAGCGACCTGTTCGGCCATGGTGACAGTGCCGTCGTCACCGGCGATGTCGGCAGCGATGCTGCAGAGATAGGTGACTGTGATCGTCTCGCTGTAACCGTCGGGGTCGCCACAGGCCAGGTTGTAGGCCTGGATGCGCTCCCGCAAGCCGCTGCAGGGCGCCATCCAGACCCCAGTGGCGGACGTAGTGAACGCCCACAGCAAGATGGGCGCGGTGCGTCCAATTGGCACGCGGAAGCGACAGGGCTTCGAAAGCGCGAACCAGCCGTGCGATCTCGGCGTCATCCCTGAAGGGGAGCTCCCGTTTCACGCCCCCAGTTCGATCCGCA